>Ga0207421_10000835_pt1 | contig 40092 bp, 36 predicted proteins | sample SodLakKL_010_SED_4_FD_187542 | JGI IMG/M metagenome (GOLD analysis project Ga0207421, IMG submission 187542) | Alkaline sediment microbial communities from Lake Tanatar, Kulunda Steppe, Russia - 8KL_010_SED (SPAdes) (version 2) | ecosystem: Environmental > Aquatic > Non-marine Saline and...
CCGACCAACATGTTCACCGTGATCTTCGCGGTGTCCCGCACCATTGGCTGGATCTCGCACTGGAACGAGATGCTCAGCGAAAGCTACAAGATCGGTCGTCCGCGTCAGCTCTACACCGGACACACCCAGCGCGACTATCCCGCCAAGTAAGCCGGCAGGCGCGGCCCCGGGCCGCGCGCGACCAGCAGAAAGCCGCCCCCGGGCGGCTTTCTGCGTTATCCACCTCGAAGAACAAGGAAACTCCCATGGACCCGCAGATCTCCACCGTTGCCTTCATCGGCCTGGGCGTGATGGGCCACCCCATGGCCGGCCACCTGGCTCGCGCCGGGCTCAGCGTCCGCGTCTACAACCGCACGGCGACCAAGGCCGAAGCCTGGGCCGCCGAACACGGCGGCAGCCACCACCCCACCCCCCGGGAAGCCGCCCAGGGCGCCGACCTGGTGCTGGTCTGCGTGGGCAACGACGACGACGTGCGCCAAGTCACCACCGGCGAACAGGGCGCTCTCTCCGGCATGGCCGAGGGCAGCCTGCTGGTGGACCACACCACCGCCTCGGCGGAGCTCGCCCTGGAGCTCGATGACGCCTGCCGCGAAAGGGGCATAGGCTTCATCGACGCGCCGGTCTCCGGCGGCCAACAGGGGGCGGAAAACGCCGCCCTGACCGTCATGTGCGGTGGCAGCGAGGCCGACTTCGCCCGCGCCGAGGTCATCCTCGGGTACTACGCCAAGGCGGTGACGCTGATGGGCCCCCCCGGCAGCGGTCAGCTGACCAAGATGGTCAACCAGATCTGCATCGCCGGCCTGGTCCAGGGCCTGGCAGAGGGCCTGCACTTTGCCGAGCAGGCCGGCCTCGACCAGCAGCGTGTGATCGATGTCATCTCCAAGGGGGCCGCCGGCTCCTGGCAGATGGAGAATCGCCACGGCACCATGATCGCGGACGAGTATGAGCACGGCTTCGCCGTTGACTGGATGCGCAAGGATCTCGGCATCTGCCTGGAGCAGGCCCGACGCCTTCAGGCTCGCCTGCCGGTGACAGCGCTGGTGGACCAGTTCTACGCCGACGTGCAGGCGATGGGCGGGGGTCGCTGGGACACCTCCTCGCTGCTGCGTCGACTGCGCGCCGTGGGCCACCGCTGAGAACCGGAGCGGCGCTCGGGCGCCGCTCTCCCCTACCCCTGACCCTCCCCCTCCCGACAGTATGAATTTGCTGCTGTTTTCAGGTTGACAAACCCCATGCCATGGACCTCCATATTGCGCCGATTCGTTGTCCACACATTCTGTGGATAAACCTGTTCACAACCACTCGATAAGGCCGTCAAATCGCCATGAACCGGGGCCTGGGCTTAGATTGATCAATTTTTGACCTTACCCAAGCTGCTGATTTTATTGGTTATTATGAAAAAGCCTGTAGTCGCGGGCGATTGCGAGCCTGATGTGCACAGGCACGGGCACAGAACCCCGCCTAGTGGACAAGTCAAGCGAAATTCACCCTGAAAAAGAGTCACGGAGAGAGGCAGAGCAAGGGAGGCATCAACGCTGACGGCTGGCGCCGGACCAATGAAAAAAGGGCACTCGGAAGAGTGCCCTTTTCATGAAGAGTGGCGTCCCATAGGGGGTTCGAACCCCTGTTACCGCCGTGAAAGGGCGGTGTCCTAGGCCACTAGACGAATGGGACGCAAATGCCTTGAAGACGTGATTGGTGGAGCCTAGCGGGATCGAACCGCTGACCTCGACACTGCCAGTGTCGCGCTCTCCCAGCTGAGCTAAGGCCCCGCGCCCTGAAGACGAATCGCATATTACTGATTCGACTCGTCTTCGTCAACAGGAAATCATGCGAGTTCTCGGAACTCCTTATCGAAACGCTTGGCCTGCTTCTTGGAGACTCCGCCGAGCACCTCGATGGCGTGGCGCAGTCGCGCCCGGGTCATGTCGGAGCCGAGGATCGCCATGGCATCCATCACCGAAGTGCTGGCGGTGGAGCCGGTGATGGCAATGAACACCGGGGCCAGGAACTCCTTCATCTTCAGATCGAAGTGGCCGGCAAGACCCTTCACTTCGACCAGAAGCGCCTCCTTGTGCCAGGCCGGCACGACTTCGAAGCGCCACACCAGGAACTGCAGCAACCTGAGCAGGTCCTCACGGCCCAGCTTGACGGCATCGAAGCTCTCCTCGGTGATGCGCGGCAGGCCCGAAAAGAAATGACCGGCAAGCGGCACGACCTCGGATAGGGTCTCCACCCGCGGACGCACCTGAGGCAGTATCTCCTTCACGTAACGCTCGTTGAAGGCCCACTCCATCAGCGCCTTGAGAAAGGCATCGTCGTCGAGCTCCTCGCGGATATAGATGCCGTTGAGCCAGGTAAGCTTCTCCAGATCGAACACCGGCCCGCCCAGCGACACGCGCTGGATGTCGAAGTGGGCCATCATCTCATCGAGACTGAACTTCTCGCGCTCGTCGGGCATCGACCAGCCCATGCGGCCCAGATAGTTGATCACCGCCTGGGGCAGGTAGCCCATGCGCCGGTAGTAGTTGATCGACGTGGGATTCTTGCGCTTGGAGAGCTTCGACTTGTCCGGATTGCGCAGCAGCGGCATGTGGCAGAGCTCGGGCATCTCCCAGCCGAAATACTCGTAGAGCAGCTGGTGCTTGGGCGCCGAGTTGATCCACTCCTCGCCGCGCAGCACGTGAGTGATGCCCATCAGGTGGTCGTCGACCACGTTGGCCAGGTGGTAGGTGGGCATACCGTCTGACTTGAGCAGGATCTGGGCGTCCACCTGGGCCCAGTCCACCTCGATCCTTCCGCGCAACATGTCGTGGATCACGCAGGTGCCCCCGACGGGTACCGCCATGCGCACCACATGAGGCCACGCCTCGCGCTCACGGCGGGCCTGCTCTTCGGCGGGCAGGGCAAGGTCGGCGGGCTTGAGCGCCAGCTGCATGCCGGCGTCCTTGCGAGCCTCGCGAAGCTCGTCCAGCTCCTCGCTGGTCCGGTAGCACTTGAAGGCGTGCCCCGCCTCGATCAGTTGACGGGCGTACTCGGCGTAGATGTCGCCGCGTTCGCTCTGGCGGTAGGGGCCATGGGGCCCCCCAACATCGGGCCCCTCGTCCCAGTCGAGGCCCAGCCAGCGCAGCGAGTCGAGAATCATCAGTTCCGACTCGGGCGTCGAACGTACCCGGTCGGTATCCTCGATACGCAGGATGAACTGGCCGCCGTGCTGACGGGCGAAGCAGAGATTGAAGAGCGCAATGTAGGCGGTGCCGACGTGGGGATCGCCGGTCGGTGACGGCGCGATACGCGTGCGTACGGTCATGTCGTTGCGGTGTCCCGGATCCGATGGTGGATGAATGGGCGCATTATACGCACCTGTCGCCGCCTCGGCAGCCGTCGCGGGGAATCATCCAACGGGTTCGGGGTCAATGACAGGCCACTCGATCCAACAAATCTGGAGAGCACAATGCTTGCGCAACTTCCCGAGGGCTTTACCACCCTTGTCACCGGTGCCGGTGGCGGCATCGGCCACGCGGTGGTGGACGCGCTACTGGCCAGCCCCAGGCCGGGACGGGTGATCGGCGTCAGCAGGCAGACGGGCACCCGTCCGAGCGATGACCGCTTCGAGGCGCTGAACGCCGACCTCACCACCCCAGAGGGGCTCGAGACGCTGGTCTCCTACCTCGACGGAACGACGCTTCACCTGACCTTCAACGCCATCGGCATGCTCCATGAAGAGACGCTGGGCATACACCCGGAAAAGCGGCTCGACGACCTGGATCCCGAAGCCCTGGCACGACTGTTCCATATCAACGCCACGACGCCCGCCATGTTGCTGAAGGCCCTGCAACCAAGCCTCAAGGGCCGACACCCGGGGGTGGTCGCCAGTCTCTCGGCCCGGGTCGGGTCCATCGAGGACAACCGGCTGGGAGGCTGGTATGCCTACCGCGCCAGCAAGGCGGCTCACAACATGCTGATGAGAACCGCCGCCGTGGAACTTCGCAGGCTCAACTCGAACCTCGCCGTGGCCTGCCTGCATCCCGGGACCACAGACACTCCCCTCTCGCGCCCCTTTCAGGCTCGCGTGCCGGAAGGCAAGCTGTTCACCCCTGCCTTCGTGGCGGAACAGCTGCTGAAGGTGCTGGAGCAGTGCCGGCCAGGAGAAGGCGCCAGCTTCCATGATTGGGCCGGCGATCCCGTGGCCTGGTAACCGTCATAAGCGGCTAATCAACGTTGATGCACGATATTGCGCAGCCGCAAAGGATCCCGGATGATCCTCTGCGACTTTTTATAATATTCAGATAACACAGCACACGCGACAACAGGATGGAGAGATGGATTCATTAGGCCCGCGCATCAAGGAGCTCCGGCTGGAGGCCAACCTGAACAAGGCAGCCCTGGCCCGTCGGGTCGGGGTCTCCGATGTGACCATCTCCTACTGGGAGTCGGGTGCCATTCGTCAGATCGGCCATGAGCGGCTGGTGGCCCTGGCCCAGGCGCTGGATTGTCCGCTGTCGAGGCTTCTGGAGGGTGGCCGCGAGCATCACCCAGCCCCCCTGATCTTGAGACGTCAGCCGCCCGCGCCCTGGCAGAATTCCACCGCCGGAGGCATCGAGATTCCCACGGCTCTCCTGTCAGCCACGCTGCGGCAGGACCCGCAGTGGCACAAGGAGTGCTATCTCCTGACCCCGGCGCCGGGTGATACCTTCGATTTTCTGACTGATAACGACCTGATCGCCGTGGCCCCCACCGAGCGCTTTCGCCAGCCCGGCCTTTATCTGGTGGAAGAGGACGAGCGACTCAGCGTTCGCCGTGTCTCCCGAGGAGACGATGGATCATTGCGGTTCAGCAAACAGCATGATGATACCTCCTACGCGGCCGACCCCGACAGCCGGCTGCTGGGCATGCTGCTGGCCCGCTGGCAGGCCTCGGCGCTCTGAGGCATCGCGGGCACCCCGCCCGCGTCGCTGGCTCTCAGGCGCTTTTCGCCCCCGCTGCTATTCGACACCCAACACCTCGACGTTATCATGGGTACGGCGAGGTTCACTGCCGATCAGGAAACGACGCGAGGCGCTTGCGACCTGCCCCAGACCGTGACGCGAGGTGCTCACCAGCGGGCCACTCAGGTGCTCGCCCTGCTCCCCGATCCGTGCGCGAACTTCCCTGGGCTGCACGGTGGCCTCGGAGAGGTTCACTGTGATGGCATAGCCGCCGTCCGGAAGGCCGCTGCCCGAACCGAAGGGGCCTGCCTGGAAGCGGCCTTCCGATAGCGTCGTGCGCTCCTGCCAACGAACTCCGCTCAGCTCTCGCTGGACCACCACCTGCAGTCGGGTGTTATCCGGCAGGTTGCTCTCCCCTTCCACCAGCAGGCGCCGGTCACTGCCGAGGCTGACCATAAATTCGATCGCTACCGGCTCGTCGAAGGGCTCCACCGTGGGCTCGGGCTCGGCGGGAGGAGATGGCTGGGCGACCGGCTCTGGCTCGTCCGACACTTCCCCGGTCTCATTACCGTTCCCACCGCAACCCGCCAACAGTACCAGCATCACGCCAAGGCCCAACCATCGATACCACACGTTCATGCATGACCTCCGAAGCGATGATTCCTGACTCAAGGCTATCACCGCCCCAGGCTACCCGTCCTGTTCTGTCACTCAACGTAGCTCGGCACAGTGTCGGCAGAGCGTGGTGAAGGGCACGGCGCCGAGACGCTCGGGGGCGATCGGTTCCTCGCAGGCCTCGCAGACATCCCCCTCGCCGGCATCGATCCGCGCCAGGGCGTGCATCACCTGACGCAACTCTTCCTCCGCCTCTCTTTCCAGGGCGTCGACAACCTCGTCATTCTGCAACTCGATGGCCTGCTCCTCCATGTCCTTGTCCAGCGGTCCACCGCGCTGCTCCTTGTGGGCCCTGTATCGCTCGATCCGTTCGATCAGGTCGACCTGCAATCCCTCCAGCACTCCTTTCCGGTCTGCCATGATCCCCCCTCCTCTCGTCGTGGGATGGCCGGCAGCGTCCTGGCGGCGCTGCCCTGCCCTACTTCATAGCACATCCCCGCTCTGGCCGACCCCGGTGCAGGTCAAGTCTAGGCCTGTTCAACGATGGTGGAGCGCAGGGAACGGCGCCCACCGCGCGGCATTTTCCTCTACACTGCTGCCCCTGGTGCCTGAGTCCAGGGCGTTATGTCAGGCGTCACATGAACCCGTAAAAGGAGTAGGGCATTGGATCCCATCTGGTGGTTGGCCTACCTGGCCCTGGGAGGCTTCGTCGGCCTCATGGCCGGACTGCTCGGCATCGGCGGCGGCGGGATCATGGTCCCGATCCTCACCTCGCTGTTCGTGATCCAGGGTGTTCCCCACGAGCATATCGCCCATCTGGCGCTGGGCACCGCCATGGCGGCCATCGTGCCGTCGGCCTCGGCCAGCCTCTGGTCGCACCATCGGCATGGCGCGGTGCGCTGGCACATCGTGCGCCACATCACCCCCGCCATCCTCGCCGGTACCTTCCTGGCGACCTTCATCGCCGCCCTGATCCCCACCCGAGGCCTCGCGGTGTTCTTCGCCGCCTTCATGGTATTGATGTCGCTGCAGATGCTCGCCAACCTGAAACCCAAGCCGACTCGCACCCTGCCGGGCGCGATTGGCCTGTCCGGTGCGGGGCTCGGCATCGGCGGCATCTCCGCGCTGGTGGCCATCGGCGGCGGCTCGCTCACCGTGCCCTTCCTGACCTGGTGCAACGTCCGCTTGCCCCACGCCATCGGCACCTCGGCCGCGGTGGGGCTGCCGATCGCCCTGGCCGGGGCGCTCGGCTACCTCATCAACGGCTGGGGAACCGTCGGACTGCCGGATGCCGCCTGGGGCTATGTCTACCTGCCCGCCCTGCTGATCATGGCCCCGTTCAGCATCCTCACCGCGCCCATCGGCGCCAGGCTCGCGCACCGCCTGCCGGTGGGGATCCTCAAGCGGGTGTTCGCGTTCATGCTGATGGCCCTGGCGCTGCAGATGCTCTACACGGTGTTCACCGTCTGAGACCCGACCGATGATCCATGCCGGCTCTCGATATCCCTCGCCAGAGGCTGCCCGTCAGGTCATGCCGAGGGCCGCATAGCCCTCCTCGGTCAGCGTCAGGGTCTCGCCACCGCCCGAGCCGGCATGGGGGGTCACGGTGATCAGACCCATTTGTTCCAGGACCACGATTTCCTCGAGCAGCGCCGGGAGCAGCGCGTCCTCGTCGGAATGACCGAAGGGTGAGGAGAGCACCCCGCCATGCTGCAGCACGCGGCTCAGCAGCTCCAACTGGTGGTCGGTGAGGTCGTGAGGCATGACCGTCTCCTTCAAGGCAATGTTCCAGAATTAGCGCCGGTTGGGGCTTGAAGCGTTTTTTAACGGGCGCACAAGCGGATTATGGCACGAACCCCACCCTGCGCTGCCTTAACTGCCGGGCCGCCGAGTCCATCGGGCTCCACGATCTGTAGCCGTCGCCTTCGCCGGGGCCGGCCAGGAGCGCACGGAGGCGACGGCGTCGACACGGGCAACCCGTGACGGGGGCTGATAGAATGTACGTCTTCCCCGACCAACCCCGTGATGCCCGATGCCCCAGCTCGACCGTACCTTTTCCGTGGCGCCGATGATGGACTGGACGACCCGCGACTACCGCGCATTCGCCCGCACCCTGACGCACCGTGCGCTGCTCTATACCGAGATGGTCACCACCGGTGCCATCCTGCACGGTAGCCCGCGGGAGCGCTTCCTGGGCTTCGACGAGGTGGAGCACCCGCTCGCCCTGCAGCTGGGCGGCAGCGATCCCGGCGAGCTGGCCGAGTGCGCGGCCATCGCCGAGGCCTGGGGCCATGACGAGGTCAACCTGAACGTGGGCTGCCCCAGCGACCGAGTGCAGAACAACCTGATCGGCGCCTGCCTGATGGGCCATCCGGAGAAGGTCGCCGCCGCGGTGCGGGCCATGCGCGAGGCGGTCTCCATCCCGGTCACCGTGAAGTGCCGCATCGGCATCGATGACCAGGACGAGGACGCCGACCTTACGCGTTTCATCGCCACCGTGGCCGACGCCGGCTGCGATACCTTCATCGTGCACGCCCGCAAGGCCTGGCTCCAGGGCCTCTCCCCCAAGGAGAATCGCGATATCCCGCCGCTGAACTACCCCCGGGTGCACCGCCTCAAGGCGAGTCGCCCGGAGCTGCATATCGGCATCAACGGCGGCATCAAGACCCTCGACGAGGGCCGCGCGCAGCTCGAACACGTGGACAGCGTGATGGTAGGCCGCGAGGCCTACCAGAACCCCTGGCTGCTGGCCGGGGTGGATGCGGCCTTCTACGGCGAGCCGGGGCCGGCGACCAGCCGCCACGCGGCGGCACGGGCCTTTCGCCCCTACATCGCTCGCCGCCTCGAGCAAGGCGCCAAGCTCAACCATATCACCCGCCACCTGCTGGGCCTGTTCCAGGGCCAGCCTGGGGGGCGTCGCTTTCGCCGCCACCTCTCCGAGAACGGCCACCTGGACGGCGCCTGCCTGCGCGTCTTCGACGACGCCCTGAGCCTGGTCCCGGAACGTGAGACCGCACCGGCCTGAACCGGCCTGGTCTGGAAACCACGCAGGGGTGAAAACGCGACCGGGGCCATGTTGGCCCCGGTCGTCGTCCGGAAAAATGGTCGGAACGAATCTCGCCAGTCCGGCGGTGAGATCCGTATCAATCGAGTCGGTCCAGCACTCCCCCCACCGCATCGAAGAGCCGCTCCAGCTCCGCCTCGGAGCTGCCGAAGGGCGGACCAAACTGCAGGGTGTCGCCACCGTAGCGCACGTAGAAGCCCGCCTCCCACAGCGCCAGGTGGGCATCCCGCGGGCGGATGGTGGGGTCACCCTCCCGTGGCGCCAGTTGAATGGCGCCGGCCAAACCGTAGTTGCGGATGTCCACCACCCAGGGCCGGCCCTTCAACGCATGCAGCTTCGCCTCGAAGGCCGGAGCGATGGCGCGGACCTGGGCCGGGAAGTCCTCGCGCTCGAACAGCTCAAGTGCCGCCAGGGCCGCCGCACAGGCCACCGGATGACCGCTGTAGGTGTAGCCGTGGGGGAACTCGATGGCGTGCCTGGGCCCGCCGGCGTGCATGAAGGTGTCGAAGATCTCGCCGGAGGCGACCACCGCCCCCATGGGCAGCGCACCGTTGGTGAGCTGCTTGGCGAGGGTCATCATGTCGGGCACCACGCCGAAGGCCTCCGCGCCGGTTCGCGCGCCGCTGCGCCCGAAGGCGGTGATCACCTCGTCGAAGATCAGCAGGATGTCATGGGCGTCGCAGATCGCCCGCAGCCGCTCGAGATACCCCTTCGGCGGCACGATCACGCCCGCGGAGCCGGACATCGGCTCGACGATCACCGCGGCGATGCTGGAGGCGTCGTGCAGGGCGATCTGCTCCAGCAGCGCATCGGCCAGCTCGGCGCCCGTCTCGGCCTGACCCCGCGTGAAGGCCAGCTTCGGCTGCAGGGTGTGGGGAAGATGGGTGACGTCCATCAGCTGGCCGTAGTGCTTGCGGTTGCCGCCGATTCCGCCAAGGCTGGTGCCGCCCACGTTGACGCCGTGGTAGCCCTTGGCGCGGCCGATCATGCGGGTTTTTTCGGGGCGCCCCTTCAGCCGCCAGTAGGCCTTGGCCATCTTCACGGCGGTGTCGGCGGATTCGGAGCCGGAGTCGGTGAAGAAGACGTGGTCGAGCCCCGTCGGGGTCAGGCTAGCCACCTTTTCGGCGAGCTTGAAGGCCAGCGGGTGGGACACCTGGAAGCACGGCGCGTAGTCGAGGGTGCCGAGCTGATTCGCCACCGCCTGCTGAATCTCGACCCGATTGTGTCCCGCCCCGCAGGTCCATAGCCCCGAGAGGGAGTCGAACAGCCGCCGACCGCGATCATCGATGAAGTAGCGCCCCTCCGCCCCGGTGATCACCCGCGGATTGGCGTGGAAGTCACGGTTGGCGCTGAATGGCATCCAGTAGTGGTGATTGAGCTCACCCGCCCGACCGCTGTCGGAGCGCTGACCTTCCTCCTGCTGACCTTCATCCTGTTGGTGGCTGAGATCGAACATGCTGATATCTCCTCAATAGAGCGAATCGGGCGGCGGCGTCAGGCTGGAGTGGAAATCCTCGACGGCGCTTTCGGCCTCCTCGATGGCATCGAAACGGGCGACATGGAAGAGCGCCTCGCCCTCGTTGGCCAGCGGCAGTCGGCTCATGCCGATGACGATGCCATCGGCCATGGAGAGCACCTCCCCTTCCGCATTGCCGAAGGGGTCGGCGACCCGTCCCAGCAGCTCGCCCTTGGCGACCCTGGCCCCCAGGCGCACCTGGGGGCGCAGGATGCCGTCGATGGGCGCCCGCGCCCAGCTCGAACCGTTGGCAACCTCCGCCGCCGGCGGCTGGCGGCGGCGATGCTCGCCGGTCAGCATGCCCAGGCGGCGCATCACTCTCAGCACCCCGCGCACCCCGGGGGTGATCGCCCACTCGTCGAAGCGCAGCGCCTCGCCCGCCTCGTAGGTCAGCACCGGGATGCCGCGATTCTGGGCGTAGTGACGCAGGCTACCCTCGCGCAGCTCGGCGTTGAGGATCACCGGCGCACCGAAAGCGTTGGCCATGCGCTCGGTCTCGCTGCCGGTCTCCAACTGGGCGCGGATCTGTGGCAGGTTGGTGCGGTGGATCGCACCGGTGTGCAGGTCGATGATGTGGGTGGCGTGGTCGACGATCTGCTCCCGGAACAGCGCGGCCACCCGTCCACCCAGCGAGCCCGACTCGCTGCCCGGAAAGCAGCGGTTGAGATCTCGGCGATCGGGCAGGTAGCGGCTGTGCTGCACGAAGCCGAAGACATTGACGATGGGCACGGCAATCAGGGTGCCGCGCAGCCCCTTGATCTGCTTGGAGCGCAGCAGCTGGCGCACGATTTCCACGCCGTTGATCTCGTCGCCATGGATGCCGCCACACACCAGCAGCGTCGGGCCCGACTGGCGACCATGGACCACCTCCAGGGGGATATAGAGCGGCGCATGAGTGTAGAGCCTGGCCACGGGCACGTCGATCTGAGTGCGGGTGCCGGGGGCGATGCGAATGCCGGCGAGGTCGAGAGGCGCTCGGGCCATGGCGGGGGTCATCCTGTGACGGGTAGAGTGTCCCTTTATACCCGGGTCCTCAGGGCGTTGGCGAGGGCGGTCCGCCATGGCACAGGCCGCGGCCACCAACCATACATTGACGAATGTAAAAATCATGGCGATCGGGTAGAATGATCGCCCTGACGTTTGATGGAGTCCGCCACGCATGGCGCGAAAGACCAAGGCCGAGGCCGCCGCGACTCGCGAGGCCCTGCTCGATGCCGCCGAGGAGGTCTTCCTCGACAAGGGGGTGGCCCGCACATCCCTGGAGCAGATCGCCCGCCACGCCGGCATGACCCGGGGCGCCGTCTACTGGCACTTCAAGAACAAGGCCGACCTCTTCCAGGCCATGCTGCAGCGGGTGCGCATGCCCTTCAAGGAGCTGGTGGAGGAGATCGGCGATCCCGGCCTCGCCGAGGCGCCGCTGGAGGCGATTCGTCTGGCCTGCCGCAGCGGCTTCGAACGCCTGGAACAGCCCCGCTATCGCCGCGTCCACGCCATCCTGATCCACCACTGCGAGGTGTTCGGCGACATCGACCCGCTGGCCATGCAGAACGAGATGGCCGAGGAGTCCTGCGGCGCCCTGCGCGACTATCTGCAAGGTGCCGCTCGGCTCGGCCAGCTGCGCGCGGATCTCTCGCCGGAGCTGGCGGCCAAGCTGCTGCAGTCCATGCTGGGCGGGCTATTCCACGACTGGCTGCGCAACCACGAGCAATACTCCATTGCCGAGCAGGGCAACCTGCTGGTGGAGACCCAGCTCAGGCTCTTCAGCCGCCAGGCCTGACCCGACCTGGCGGCACGCCCCCATGACAACCATGATGTCCCTTCAGGGGTGGCGCCTTCGCGCATAGAAGGCCTCGATGGCGTTCTGTGCCTCGGGTGAGCGACAGCGCGCCAGCAGCGCCTGCTCCTCCCTGTCCAGGGCGACGCCGATCGCCTCGGCCTGGCCTTCACGCATCAGCGCCTTGGTGGCCAGCAGAGCATCATAGGGCTTGGCCAGCAGCCGCGCGGCGGCATCGAAGGCCTGCTCCAGCGCCCGTCCGTCGGGAGTCGCATCGGTCAGCAGGCCGATCTCGCGGGCATCATCAGTCGAAAAGGCTTGACCGAGCAACAGCATCTGCGCCGCGGCCTTGTTACCCGCCAATCGCGGCAGCAGCCAGGTGGCGCCCCCCAGGGGGCTCAGCCCGAAGTGGGTGAAGGGCAGCTGGAAACGGGTCGAATGGCCCGCATAGGCGAAATCGCAGTGCAGCAGGATCGAGATGCCGAGCCCCAGGGCGATGCCCTCCGCGGCGGCGATAGACGGCTTGGAGAAGGCGTGCAGGCGACGCAGGAAGGTGATCGCCGCCACGCTGTCGGCCTCGGCCAGGGCCTTGTAGTTGGCCAGATCATTGCCCGCCGTGAAGCAGTTCTCGGTCCCGGTGATGATCAGCACCCTGACGCTGTCATCGTCCTCCGCCGCCGCGATCCCTTCGATCAGCTGAGCGTAGCTCGCCTCGTCGAGGATATTGCGCCTCTCGGGGCAGCTGATCTTCAGCACCATGATGCCGTCGTCCCGGCGGGAGGCGGTGATTCGGGTCGCCATGACATGTCTCCGTTGTGTTGGGGCGGTCGGCCCCACACGCGGGGCCGCCATGTTTCCCTTAGCCTTTCGGCGCCTCAGCCGTCGATCTGCCAGCCACCGCCCAGCGCCTTGAAGAGCGTGGCGGTGGCGGTCAGGCGGTCGCGCATTGCCTCGGAGAGCGCCAGCTCGGCGGCGAGAGTGGCGCGCTGGGCGTCGAGCAGCTCGATGAAGCCGACGAAGCCCTCACGGTAGCGCACCTCCGCCAGCTCCAGGGTGCGCTCGAAGGCCGTCAGCTGACGACGAATCGCCTCGACGCGCTCACCGCTGGCCTCGTAGGTGACCAGGGCGTTGCGCACCTCGTTGAAGGCCTGTGCCACGGTGGCGCGGTACTGGATCTCCGCCTGCTCGGCGAGTGCCTCGGCGGTATCGATGCGCGAGGCGCTGCGGCCGAAGTCGAAGAGCGGCCCCATCACCGTGGCCGAAAACCCCCAGGTGCCGGCCGCCGAGGTGAAGAGATCGCCGGCATCCCCGGCGGCGCTGCCCAGCAGCCCCCCCAGGTTGAAGCGCGGCAGGCGGCTCGCCTCGGCCACGCCGATGCCGGCATTGGCGGCGATCAGGCCCGCCTCGGCGGAGCGGATGTCGGGACGCCGCGCGAGCAGCTCCGAGGGCAGCACCGCCGGCACCCCGTCGGGCAGGGCGATCGCCTCCAGGTCGGTGTCACCGTAGTCCAGGTCTGCCATCAGCTCGGCGGGGCTCATGCCCACCAGCAGCGCCAGCGACCCCTCCAGCACCCGAACCCGCTCCCGCTGGCCCGGCAGCTGGGCCAGGGTCGACTCCAGCTCCGACTGCGCCTGGCGCAGCGCCAGTTCGTCGCTCTCGCCGACGTCGAAGCGCAGCTGCTCGAGGCGGAAGGTCTCCTCCCGGGACTCTGCGGTGGCCCGGGTGATGCGCAGCTGGCGCTCCGCGCTGCGCAGGTCGAAGTAGGTGGCCACCACGTCGGCGATCACGCTGAGGCGCACCGCGTCGTGGGCGAACAGGCTCTGATCGAGCAGCGCCTCGGAGGCCTCCCGCTCACGGGCCAGACGCCCCCAGAGATCGATCTCGTAGTCGAGCACGCCGGCCAGGGAGAAGAGGCTGTCGGTGCTGCTCTGCCCCAGCGGCGAGGCCGCCCCCGGGGTGCGCTCCCGGGCCGCCTCGGCCTGGGCGCTCACCGAGGGAAGCTGTTCGGCGCGGGCCAGCCCCAGCCTCGCCCGGGCCTCCTGGATCCGCGCCAGCTGCAGGCGCAGGTCCAGGTTGTCATCCACCGCCCGCGCCACCAGCCCATCCAGGTACGGGTCTTCGAACTGTTGCCACCACCGCTGCCAGTCGGCCCGCGCTTCATCGGTGAGCAATACGTGCTCGGGCCACTGCTCGGGCAGGTCCAGCGATGGGGCCCGATAGTCGGGCCCCACGGCACAGCCGGCCAGCAGGGCGGTGGAGAGCAGCAGGACAGGCAGTGCCTTATGCATGGGGGGTCTCCTCGTCCAGGCGACCGGCCTTGCGCTCGCGGCGCCAGGTCACCAGGTCCTCCAGCACCTTGTAGGCCAGCGGCACGAAGATCAGCGCCAGGGAGCTGGCCAGGATCATGCCGCCCACCACCACGGTGCCGATCTCCTGGCGGCTGTTGGCGCCGGCGCCGGTGGCGAACACCAGCGGCATCGTGCCGATGATGAAGGTCAGGGCCGTCATCAGGATGGCACGGAAGCGCTGCCTTGCCGCACCCAGGGCCGCCTCGGTGGAGCTCATCCCGGCGCGGCGGTTCTGGGCGGCGAACTCCACGATCAGGATGGCGTTCTTGGCCGCCAGGCCGATCAGCACCAGCAGGCCCACCTGGAAGTAGATGTCGTTGGGGAAACCGCGCAGCATGGCGGCCAGCGCCGCCCCCAGCACCCCGAAGGGCACCGCGGTGGCCACCGCCAGCGGCAGCGTCCAGCGCTCGTACTGGGCGGCCAGGATCAGGAACACCATCAGCAGGCCCAGGCCGAAGGCCAGGGCACCGGCGCCGGCCGCGTCGTCCAGCTGGTAGGCCTCCCCGGTCCAGCCCAGCTGTACGTCACCGCCCTCCAGCACCTCGGCGGCAACCTCATCCATGGCGTCCTTGGCCTGGCCGGTAGTGAAGCCCGGTGCGGCATCGGCCAGGAACTTGGCGGCGGAGTAGACGTTGTAGCGGTTGAAGATATCCGCCCCCGATTCGCGGGTCAGGGTCACCACCGAACTCAACGGGATCATCTCGCCGTCCTGGGAGCGCACGAAGACCTTGTTGATATCCTCGGGCTGGCTGCGGAACTCACCCTCCGACTGCAGGTTGACCTGCCAGTTGCGACCCGAGAGGGTGAAGTCGTTCACGTACATGGAGCCGAAGGTGCTCCGCATGGCGGCGAACACCTCGTCGATCGGCACCCCCATGGCGCGGGCCTTCTCCCGGTCCAGCTCGGCGCGATAGCGCGGGATCGAGGTGTCCAGGGTGGTGCGGGCGTTGGTCAGTTCCGGGCGCTCGTTGGCCGCGGCGGCAAGCCGGTTGGCCAGGTCGGCGATCTGCTGGGTGGTGGCGTCGCCTCGCACCTGCAGGTAGCCCTCCACGCCGCCGGTCAGCGACAGCCCCATGATGGGCGGCGGGGTAAACGCGATCACCAGCGCCTCGGGAATAGCGCCACCCATCCCCATGATCTGGCCGGCCAGCGACTGGGCGTCCTGGCCGGGGCCGGTGCGCTCGCCCCAGTCGGCCAGGTTGGCGAAGCCCACCCCGGTATTGGTGCGCAGGGCGCCGGCGATGATGTCGAAGCCGGCGAAGGAGGTGAACTCGTCCACTTCATCCATTTCCAGCAGCATCTCGGAGACCTGGTCCCGCACCGCCTCGGTGCGCGGCAGCGCCGACACCTGGGGCAGCTGGTAGACCACCAGGGCCACGCCCTGATCCTCCTGGGGCACCAGCCCCGGGGGCAGGCGCGACATGGTGAAGAGCGTCACGGCGATCACGCCGACAAACAGCAGGACGCCGATCACCGCGTGGCGCAGCAGCTTGCCCACCAGCCAGCTGAAGCCGTTGGTTAGCCTGTCGAAACCGGCGTTGAACCACTGGAAGGGCTTGGCCACGCTGTGTGTCTGCTTGTCGAGAAGCAGCGCGCACATGGCCGGGGTCAGGGTCAGGGCCACCACGCCGGAGACCACCACCGAGACCGCGATGGTCACCGCGAACTGGCGATAGAGCTCGCCGGTCAGGCCGCCCAGGAAGGTCACCGGTGCGAACACCGCCACCAGCACCAGGGTGGAGGAGACCACCGCGCCGGCCACCTGTTTCATGGTCTCGATGGAAGCCTCGCGGGCCTTCATGCCCTGCTCGTTGATCAGCCGGTCGACGTTCTCCAGCACGATGATGGCGTTATCCACCACGATGCCGATGGCCAGCACCAGGCCGAACAGCGTCAGCAGGTTGACCGAGAAGCCGAAGGCCAGCATGCCGGCGAAGGTGCCGATCAGCGACACCGGAATGGCCACCACCGGAATCAGGGTGGCGCGCAGGTGCTGCAGGAACAGGAAGGTCACCACCACCACCAGCCCCACCGCCATCAGCAGGGTGATGAACACCTCACGAATGGAGATCTCGACGAACTCGGTGGTGTCGTAGGGCACCGTGTAGGTGAGGCCCTCCGGAAAGCGCCCGGCCATCTCTTCCAGCGCCTCGTGCACCGCCTCGGCGGTCTCCAGGGCGTTGGCGCCAGGCTGCAGATAGACGCCCATGGGCACGGCGTTCTGGCCGTTGTAGGTGGCCGAGAAGGCGTAGTTCTGGGAACCCAGCTCGGCGCGGGCCACGTCACCCAGGCGCAGGGTGCCGCCGTCCTGCTCGGCGCGCAGGATGATCTCCTCGAACTCCTCGGGGGTGGAGAGCTGGCCGCGGGTGGTCACCGTGAAGGTATAGGCCTGGCCCTCGGGCGAGGGCTCGGCGCCGAGGCTGCCGGCGGCGAACTGGGCGTTCTGCTCGCGGATCGCCCCGGCCACGTCGTTGGGCGTCAGGTCGAACTGGGCCAGCTTGTCGGGGCTGATCCAGATGCGCATGGAGTAGTCCTGGGCGCCGAACAGCGAGGCGTCCCCCACCCCGGGGATGCGCACCAGCTCGTCGAGCACGTTGAGCAGCGCATAGTTGGACATGAACAGCACGTCGCGGCTGCCGTCCGGCGAGAACACCACCGGTACCATCAGGATATTGGTGGAGCGAGACTCGACGCGCACCCCCTGGTCGCGCACCGACTGGGGCAGGCGCGCGGTAGCGGCCTGCACGCGGTTGTTGACGTTGATGGCGGCCTGGTCAGGGTCGGTACCCATCGCAAAGGAGACGGTAATCTGCAGGCTACCGGCGTCGGTGGAGGCCGACTCCATGTAGAGCATGTTGTCGACGCCGTTGATCTCCTGCTCCAGCGGCGCCGCCACCGCCTCGGCGATCACCTCCGCGCTGGCGCCGGGGTAGGCGGCCTGCACCACCACCTGGGGCGGCACCACGTCGGGGTACTGCTCCACGGGCAGCATGCGCAGCGCAGCCAGACCGGCCAGCACGATGATGATGGAGATGACCGACGAGAAGATCGGTCGATCGATGAAGAACCTGAGCATCACGCCTCCTCGTCATCGGCGAGTTCGTCGTCCAGCGACACCTCGCCGGCGGTCTCGTCGTCCATGACCTCCTCGGCCGAGTCGGCCACGCTGACCTGTACCTGCATGCCGTCCTGGAGGGTGACCTGACCGCTGAGCACGATGCGATCGCCGTCCTCGAGGCCCGACAGCACCACCTGACGGCTGTCGACGATGGGTCCCAGCTCCACGCTGCGAGCGTGGGCGGTGTCGTCCTCGACCACGAAGAGTCGCGGCCCCTCGGCGCCCTGGCCCACCGCTTCCTGGGGTATCAGGAAGACGTCGTCGAGCTCCTGAACCAGCACCCGCACGCGAACGAACTGGCCGGGAACCACCTCGCCGTCGGGGTTGGGGAACACGGCCCGCGCCGAGACGCTGCCGGTGCGCGGGTCGATGGTGCTGTCGGTGAAGTCGACCAGGCCGTGCTCGGCATACTCGCTGCCGTCGGGCAGGGTCAGCCAGGCTTCGCGTGGAGCCTCCGCCTGGGCATCGCTCATGGCCCGGCGGGCGGCGCGCTGCAGGGCGGCATCGCGTTCCGGCAGCGAGAAGCGCACGTGAATGGGGTCCTGCTGGGTCACGCTGGTGAGCAGGGTGCCACGCTCGATCAGGCTGCCCTCGGGGAAGCTCTCCAGCCCGGTCAGGCCGGCCAGGGGCGCCTGCACCTGGGTGTAGCTGAGGTTGAGCTCGGCGTTGGCGACCCCGGCTTCGGTAAGGGCCAGGCGCGCCTCGGCCAGCTCCCGGGCGGAGAGAGAGCTGTCACGCTCGCGCTCGCTGACCGCATTCTGGTTGAACAGGGTAGAAATCCGCTGCCACTCGCGGTTGGCCTGGTTCAGCTCGGCGCGGGCGTTGGCACGCTCGGCCTGGGCACGCTGGAGTTCGATCTCGTAGGGTTCACGATCGATGCGAAACAGCGCATCACCTCCCTGAACCACCTGACCCTCGGTGTAGAGACGCTCCTCCAGGATGCCATCGACCCGAGCGCGAACCTGCACCACGCGGGAACCCCGTGCGCGGGCCGCATACTCCTCGATGACCTCCACGCTGCGCGGCTCCACGCCGACCACCACCACCGGCGGCGGCGGACGCTCACCACCACCCGCGGGACCCGCGGACTCGTCCTCGGGCTGCCCGCAGGCGGACAGCCCGATGGCCATCAGGCCGGCCAGGACCAGGATTCTCGGGGGCCTGTGCCCCCTCAGGGGTGCCAATCGCATGAACGTCTCCACTCGGGTGATCTCGTCGGGGGGCTCGGCGGCAGGGAGCAACATGCCGGCGTGCAGCGCGAAAACTGGAAGGGATTATAGCTACATCCATGTATGTATACTAGGGACCCTCCACTCGCCAGTCCGATGATAGGCAAAAAAAACCGCCCTGGACGGGGCGGTAAAGCAGGGTTGGTACAGACAGGACTTGAAACGAGGCACGTTCCATCTCAAGCAGAGGGCTGAGGATCCCTCGAGAGAAATACTATACAGAAATTATCATCTGATCAATAACTGTATAGTTTTTTGCCACCTCGACCCCGGGCCGCCGGCCGGCTAAGCTGCCGCGATGGCCGCGAACGATAACCATGACGATGGAGTAAGGGGAATGGATGCGCTGGAACTGGTGAAGGTCGGACAGCTGGAGATCGCGGTGCGCATCTGGCACCCCGAGGCGACGCGAACGGTCGTGGCCTGGCACGGCCTGGCCCGCCATGGCGGCGATTTCGAGGACTTCGCCAGGACGCTGGGCCCCGGCTGGCGTGTGCTGGCCCCCGACACCCCAGGGCGGGGCCTCTCGGGCTGGCCGCTCTTTCCCGCCAAGGACTATCTCTATTCGCGCTACACCACACTGGCCGTCGCCCTGCTCGACCACTTCGGGCTGGATAGCGTGCCCTGGGTGGGCACCTCCATGGGCGGGCTGATCGGGATGCTGATCGCGGCGGACCCCGAGACGACGTCGCGCATCGAGCGGCTGGTACTCAACGACGTAGGCCCGGAGCTGGACCCCCAGGGGCTTGCCGAGCTGGGCCGCTACTTCGCCGCGCCACACCGCTTCACCCGCTTCGGCGACCTCGAGGCCGAGCTGCGCCGCCACTATGTCGGTTTCGGCATCGACAGCGACGAAGCATGGCGGCGGTTGGCGCTGGGCAGCGCCAGGAGACTGCCCGACGGCAGCTGGACCTACCACTATGATCCGCGCATCGGCGAGCAATTCATCCACGACACCCCCCGCGACACCTGGGCCGACTGGCGGGCCCTCCGCTGCCCGCTGATGGTGGTACGCGGCGCCGATTCGCCGCTGCTGCGCCGCGACAGCGTCGAGAAGATGACCAGGGCACAGACCGGGCTGGTCACCCTGGAGGTGCCCGGCTGCGGCCACGCCCCCATGCTCGACCGAGCCGCCCAGGTGCACCCCATCGCCGACTTCCTCGAACGGCCGAGGGAGACCCTGATGCCGGCTACGCCGGATGCATCCGCCAACGGCTGGTGGAAGCGCCTACTCGCAAGGCTCAAAGGCTAGGCCCTGGCGCTCATGTCACACGGAAGTCGCGCGGATCGATCGCCCACACCTTGAGCCGCGAGCGCAGGGTCGTCGGCTTGACGCCCAGCCGCTCGGCGGCCCCGCCCTCCCCCGACACCTTGCCGCCGCAGGCGCGAAGCGCCGATAGCGCGTTTTCTCTCTGGCGTCGCAACAGCTCGCTCTCGGTCATGAGCCCGGGCTCGGCCGTTTCCGGGAGACCCCGGGGCGCCGGCGTGAGGGCCCCACCCGCTGGGGCCGGCACTCCATCGCCGGCGGTCGGGAGCAGGTCGTCAAACGCCAGCAGGCGTCCCTGGGCCACGATCACCTGACGTTCGATCACGTTCTCCAGTTCGCGAATATTGCCCGGCCACGGATAGCGCTTGAGCACCTCCAGCTGGGTCGGGGGAATGCGCATCCCGGGTTTGTTGAACTTCTGGCAGGCGCGGGTCAGGAAGTGCCGCGCCAGCAGGGGGACGTCCTCGATACGCTCGCGCAGCGGCACCGAGGCGATCGGGAAGACGTTGAGACGGAAATAGAGATCCTCGCGAAATCCCCCCGCCTCGACCATCTCGCGCAGTTCGCGGTTGGTCGCGGCGATCACTCGCACATCTACCTGTCGCGTGCGGTTGTCGCCCACCCGCTCGAACTGCTGCTCCTGCAGCACGCGCAGCAGCTTTCCCTGCAGCTCGAGGGGAATCTCGCCGACCTCGTCGAGAAACAGCGTGCCGCCATCGGCCAGCTCGAAGCGCCCTGTCCGGTCGTTGACCGCCCCGGTAAAGGCCCCCTTCACATGGCCGAAGAACTCGCTCTCGAAGAGGTCGCGGGGAATGGCGGCGCAGTTGACCCGAATCAGCGGCCGGCCGCCACGCGTCCCCCCGGCGTGGATGGCCCGTGCGATCAGCTCCTTGCCGGTGCCCGATTCGCCGCTGATCAGCACGTTGGCATCGGTGGGCGCCACCAGCGCAATCTGGCGCACCAGATGCGCCAGGGCCGCGCTCTCGCCAACGATCTCGCGATGATTGATCTCGGCCTTGATCTCCTCCTGCAGATACTGGTTCTCCAGTTCCAGACGCTGCTTGAGCGACTCCACCTCGGCCAGGGCATCGCGCAGCTGCTGCTCGGCACGCTTGCGCTCCGAAATGTCACGAAACAGCACCACGGCCCCCACCAGCCGCCCCATCTCGAAGATCGGCGTGCTGGTGTACTCCACCGGAATCGCCTCGCCGTTCTTGTGCCAGAACACCTCGTCGTCGACCCGATGCACCTGGCCGTCACTGAAGGAGGCGTGGATCGGGCACTGCTGCACCGGAAAGTGGCGGCCGTCGGCACGGGTATGGTGGAACAGCAGGTGGGCGTCATGGCCCACCATGTCCTCGCTGCTCCAGCCCAGGATCCGCTCGGCGGCCGGATTGACGAAGGTGGTACGGCCTTCCGCGTCCAGACCGTAGATGCCCTCGCCAGCGGCCCCGAGGATCAGCTGGTTCTGGCGCTCGATGCGTTCGAACACCTGCTCGACCCGCTCCCAGCCCACCTGCCCTCGACGGTGCTGGCGCCCCAGGTCGGCCCTGGCACGGCGCTGCTCTGCCTTCTGCCGGTCGACCAGGGTCAACAGCAAACGCCCTTCACCGAGCGCCTGGGCCTGTACCTCCACGTGGCGGGGCTGGCGCTTCAGATCGAGAACCACGAGGTCGTCCGACCAGGCGGGGGATCGGGTCAGGGCCTCGTCGGTGAAGCTGACCCACAGCGGCAGCGAAGCGCCCAGCCGGTGGCTGAACGGGAGCCTGGCCAGGGCGTCGGCATCGCCGCCCAGCAACTGGCAGGCCGCCGCATTGGCACCCAACAGCCGGTCGGCCACGGGGTCGATCACTGCCAGGGCCTGGGGCGCCCGGGCGAAGACCTCATGGACGAGAGACGGCGGGGAAAGATCAGGCAGTCGCATGAGGGCACTCTCGCAGAGACGTATGCCCTCTCCATACAAGTCCCGGGCCAATGACGAGAAATCGTCAAATATTCAACGAGATCTCGCCATTGACGAGATCTCGTCATGCTACCCGCCAAGGAGCCTCAGGAAGAGCGGAAACACAACCGACTGAAAATTAAACTTTATCCTGAAAACACCCCAACATGGCACAGACTTCGCAGCATTACTCATGAACGGCCAGTCGATGGCCTCGATGCACCGACACGGCGCAAGGACGGCCTTCCCCTGCACTAGCGAAGCGAGACGACCATGAACAACGACCACAACAGTCTGGGCAACCCCTTCGATCACCGGCAATCCCTGGTCCATGGACGCGGCTGCGACTGCACGAGCTGTACGGATGAAAAACGGGTTGCCGCCACGATTGCTTCCTCCGACGCTACCGACACCCCAGGCGCCTCCGCCCCTCAGCAGCAGGAGGAGATGATGGACCGGGTGGTAGAGAGCGCCCTGGTGCGCGGCATGTTCGGCCACAGCGACATGCACCGCCGCCAGTTCATGAAGCTGGTGGGCGGCGGCACCGTGGCCGCCGCACTGGCCAGCCTGTTTCCCATGGACGCCATCAAGGCGGCGGTGAAGGAGGGCCTGGGCCCGCTGGAGAAGACCCGCCTGGATGTCGGCTTCGTCCCGATCACCTGCGCCACGCCGATCATCATGGCCCATCCCATGGGCTTCTATGAGCGCTACGGTCTGGATGTCTCGGTTATCAAGACCGCCGGCTGGGCGGTGGCCCGCGACAAGTCGCTCAACCGCGAATACGACGCCGCCCACATGCTGACCCCGATGCCGCTGGCCATGACGCTGGGCGCGGGCTCCAACCCCGAGCACTTCATCATGCCCGCCGTGGAGAACATCAACGGCCAGGCGATCGTGCTGCACAATGACCACCAGGACAAGCGCGACCCCCAGCAGTGGAAGGGCTTCACCTTCGGGGTGCCCTTCGAGTACTCGATGCACAACTTCCTGCTGCGCTACTACGTCGCCGAACACGGCCTCGATCCCGATCAGGATATCCAGATCCGGGTGATCCCACCTCCCGAGATGGTCGCCAACCTGCGCGCCGGCAACATCGACGGCTTCCTCTCGCCGGACCCCTTCAACCAGCGGGCGGTCTACGAGCGCATCGGCTTCATCCACCTGCTGACCAAGGAGATCTGGGACGGTCACCCCTGCTGCGCCTTCGCCACCAGCGCCCAGTTCGCCCGGGAGAATCCCAACACCTATGGCGCCCTGCTGCGCGCCATCATCGATGCCACCCAGTACTCCTCCGACCCGGCCAACCGCTCGGAGATCGCCGAGGCCATTGCCCCCACCAACTACCTCAACCAGCCGGTCACGGTCATTCAACAGGTCCTGACCGGCACCTTTGCCGACGGCCTGGGCGAGGTGCAGCGGGTGCCCGATCGCATCGACTTCGACCCCTTCCCCTGGCACTCCATGGCGGTGTGGATCCTGACCCAGATGAAGCGCTGGGGCTATATCGAGGGACACGTGGACTACCAGCAGATCGCCCGCGACGTCTACCTGGCCACCGATGCCCGTGAGGTCATGCGCGAGCTGGGCTACGACGCGCCAGACGAGAACTCGCGCAACTACGAGATCATGGGCAAGACCTTCGACTACACCCAGCCCGAGGCCTACCTCGAGAGCTTCGCTATCCGGAGGCGCTGATATGGACCGCACGACAACCGAATGGAAATTCAGCCTCAACGTTCGCGCCACGCTGCTGGCCGTACTGATCCTGATCGCCGGCCTGGGGCTGTGGGAGGGCCTTCACCAGGTACCCGCCCTCACCGGTGTCGGTCAGCTGAGCGAGTACGAGCAGCTGATGGCCGGCGCCGACCAGACCGCCAAGGTGCCGCCACCTTCGGCGGTGCTGGTGCGTGCCTGGGAGGAGCTTTCCAACCCCTTCTATGATGCCGGCCCCAACGACAAGGGGATCGGCATTCAGCTGGGCTACTCGCTCTACCGGGTGCTCACCGGCTACTTGATGGCTGCCGTGATCGCCATCCCGATCGGCTTCCTGATCGGCATGTCACCGCTGATGTACAAGGCACTCAATCCCTACATCCAGGTCCTGCGGCCGATCTCGCCACTGGCCTGGATGCCGCTGGCGCTGTTCATCATCCGCGACTCGGAGGCCTCGGCGATCTTCGTGATCTTCATCTGCTCGATCTGGCCGATGCTGCTCAATACCGCCTTCGGGGTGGCCGGCGTGCGACAGGACTGGGTCAACGTGGCACGCACCCATGAGCTCTCGTCGATAAAGACCGCCTTCAAGGTGATCCTGCCCGCCGCCGCGCCGACCATCCTCACCGGCATGCGCATCTCCATCGGCATCGCCTGGCTGGTGATCGTCGCCGCCGAGATGCTCGTGGGCGGCACCGGCATCGGCTACTACGTGTGGAACGAGTGGAACAACCTCGACCTGACAAGCGTGATCTTCTCGATCCTCATGATCGGCGTGGTGGGCATGCTGCTCGACCTGGCGCTGTCGTCGGTCGCGCGACTGGTCACCTATCAGGAATAACCCCGGGAGAGACATATGAGTCATGCCTTCGTGGAAGTTCAGCAGGCCGCCAAGCGCTTTCCCGGCGACCGCGGCGAGGAGGACCTGACGGTCTTCGAGAACGTCAGTTTCAGCCTCGAGAAAGGCGAGTTCGTCTGCATCATCGGCCACTCCGGCTGCGGCAAGTCCACCATCATGAACGCCCTCGCCGGGCTCGACAGCCTGAGTGACGGCGCCATGATCATGGATGGTCGCGAGATCAACGGCCCGGGCCTGGAGCGGGGCGTGGTGTTCCAGAACTACAGCCTGCTGCCGTGGCTGACGGCGCTGGAGAACGTGCGCTTCGGGGTCCGCGCCCGCTGGAAGGCGTGGAACGAGGCCAAGGTCACCGAGCACAGCCTGGCCTATCTGGAAATGGTGGGGCTCAAGGGCGTCGAGGATCGCAAGCCGGCCCAGCTCTCGGGGGGCATGCGCCAGCGGGTCAGTATCGCCCGAGCGTTTGCCACCAAGCCGGAGCTGCTGCTCCTCGACGAGCCGTTCGGGGCGCTCGACGCCCTGACCCGTGGCGTCATCCAGGACGAACTGGTCAAGATCTGGAGCCAGGACCGCCAGACGGTGTTCATGATCACCCACGACGTGGACGAGGCGATCCTGCTGGCCGACCGCATCTTCCTGATGACCAACGGTCCCCAGGCCCGCATCGCCGAGGCGGTGGAGATCGACCTGCCGCGGCCGCGCGCCAGGGCAGAGATCGTCAAGCACCCGCACTTCTACCAGATCCGCAACTACCTGGTGGAGTTCCTGGTGAACCGCTCGGGCAAGCTGCGCACCGCCGATATCGACCAGCGCGGCCTGCAATACCCGCGCGCGGTGAACCCGGTGACCGAGCGAGCGCCCGAGCCTGCTGCCGCGACCACCTCCGCCGATACCGATATCAATAGCGATAACGACCGTGCGGACAGCCCTTCATCCGCTACCTCCACCCACAAGCTGGTCAAGTTCACTCCCAAGGAGACTCACCATGGATAAGCTCGAGATGCGCCACACCCTGCTCGCCGCCAAGGCCCGCAAGAAGATGAGCTGGGACGACATCGCCTCGGCCATCGGCATGTCACCCGTATGGGTGGCATCCGCCTGCTACGGCATGAACAGCGCCAGCCACGAGGTGGCCCACAAGCTGTGCGATACCCTGGGCGTCGATGCCGAGGCCGCCGAGGCGCTGACGGCCTTCCCCACCAAGGCCTGGGACGAGGCGATTCCCCAGGACCCCTTCATCTATCGACTCTACGAAGTGGTGGGTGTCTACGGCGAGACCCTCAAGGACGTGGTCCAGGAGAAGTTCGGTGATGGCATCATGAGTGCCATCGACTTCACCATGGAAGTCGACAAGATCGAGGACCCCAAGGGGGATCGAGTGCTGCTGACCCTCAACGGCAAGTTCCTGCCCTATAGGTCTTGGTAAACAGCTAGTCCTGGTAGGCCTCGAGCCTCGCCACCGCCCGCTCGACCGACTGGCGGTAGCCGCCACCGAACAGCAGCAGGTGGTTGAGCAGCGGGTAGAGCTGGAACAGCGTCTCGCGCCTCGGCCAGTCGGCCGGGGCGCTGCCGTTCCAGTAGGCCTCGAGGAAGACGTCCCCGGGCGCGCCGAACAGGGTCAGCATGGCAAGATCCACCTCGGGGTAGTGCCGATACACGGCCGGGTCGATGATCGCCGGCCCCCTCGCGGTGAAGAGCACGTTGCCGGACCAGAGATCGCCATGCACCAGGCTGGCCGGGGCATCCGGCAGCCAGGCCTCCAGCCCCCGGGCGATGGCTTCGAGACGAGTGCGCAGCCTCTGGTCCATCAGCCCGCGTGTATAACAGGCATCAACCAGCGGCAGCAACCGCCGCTCGCGCTGGAAGGCGCGGCCGTCGGAGAGTGGCGCATTGGGCTGGGGCGTGCGCCCGCAGGCGTTGTCCCGGGGCCAGCCGTGGGCCTCGCCGGTGACCGCGTGCAGACGACGCAGCCCCTGCCCCAGTGCCGCCTCGTCGCGGCGACGGCGAGGCGCCATTTCCAGGGCTTCCAGCACCAGCCACTCACCCTGCTGCCCCAGCACCTCGGGGACCACCAGCCCGCTGTTCGCCGCTGCCAGCGCCTGCAGGCCCTCCGCCTCGCCGGCCAGGCGTATCGGGTCATCAGACTTCACCACCACATCGCCAGCGTCGGTGGCCAGGCGGTAGACCGCGGCGATATCCCCACCGCCGAGCGGCTGTAGCCGGCCTCGAGATGCCAGCCCGGCGGCTTCCAGCAGATCGTCGAGCACACTGATCTTGCCCAGCATTCGAAAACACCTCCTGTCGAGTCGGCAACCTCGACAGCCTCGCGTCAGTCCGGCAGGCGTGTCAACGCGCAAGAGCACCCAAAAAAAGCCGCCCCGAAGGACGGCAAGAGCAAGGGACTGGAGGTAACGCGAAAGAGGGACGGATCACTCGGGCAGCAGCACCCCGTCGATGACGTGGATCACGCCGTTGCTGGTTTCGATGTCGGCCTGGATCACGGTGGCATCGTTGATCATCACGCTGCCATCCATGGTGGTAATGGTAATCGACTGGCCCTGGACCGTCTCGGCGCTGTCGAGACCCATGGCATCCTCCGCCATCACCTTGCCGGCTACCACGTGATAGGTGAGGATCGCCTGCAGGGTCTCCTGATTTTCCGGCATCAGCAACTCATCCAGGGTGCCCTCGGGCAGAGCGGCAAACGCCTCGTCAGTGGGGGCGAAGACAGTGAAGGGCCCTTCACCCTTGAGGGTGTCGACCAGGCCGGCGGCCTCGACGGCGGCCACCAGGGTCTCGAACTGTCCCGCGGCGACGGCGGTGTCGACGATGTCGGCAGATGCCTCATCGTGTCCGTGGTTGCCGGCCTGTACGGCACCCGCCATCATCAGGCCGGCCATACCGACGCCCATCCAACGAGTTGCTGACTTGAAGCTTGTCATGGTGTCACTCCTCGAGAAGTTGTACAGCAGACGGTGCGCCTGGACGTCACCGGTATGTTGTGTACAGGGAGGCATCCTTGTACGCGACAAACTCTTTGTACACCCCTTGAAGAGGAAGTTCACACCGCCACCAATTTTTTTCATGGCCCCGCATGCGCCACCATGACACAAGGGAACCCGGGAACTCGGGGCCCCAGCCGTCGACCACTCTTCAAGGAGAACCGCGATGTACAAGCTGGCCTTCTTCGTGCCCCTGGCAGACGCCGAGGCAGTCAAGGAAGCCGTTTTCGCCACCGGTGCCGGGCGCATCGGCGACTACGAGGCGTGCTGCTTCGAGACACCGGGCACCGGACAGTTTCGCCCGCTGGCCGGTGCAGACCCGCACATCGGCCGAGTGGGCGACCTGGAACGGGTCGAGGAGCTCAAGGTGGAACTGGTCTGCGAGGATCACCTGATCCGCGCCGCGGTGGCGGCACTTCGGCTGGCTCACCCCTACGAGGAGCCGGCGTTCGATGCCTGGCAGCTGGAAAGTCTGGATTGACTGATTGTCGCCCAGTCAACGCGGCACGATTCACGGCCTGAAGCCGACGACCGACTCCCATCCGGTCAGGCTGAATCCATCATCTGGAATGCATCAAGCCGACCCGAAGTAGCGCTCGCGATCCTCGGGACTGATATCGCTGGCGTGCAGCGGATAGTGCCCGGTGTGTCGGTCGCTGTAGAAGTGGCGCAGGGTGCGTTCGATGGTGGGAAAGGCGAGTTCGTCCCAGGGAATCTCGTGTTCCTCGAACAGCGCCACCTCGAGGCTCTCCGGGCCAGGGTCGAAGCCACCGATGAGATCGGCCAGGAAGATCATGTAGACCTGATTGATATGGGGCAGGCTGATCAGGGTGTAGAGCCCATGGATCGCCACCTCGGCGCAGGCCTCCTCGCGGGTCTCCCGGGCGGCTGCCTCCAGGGTTGTCTCGGCGTTCTCCATATAGCCCGCCGGCAGGGTCCAGTAGCCCATGCGGGGGGCGATGGCGCGGCGACAAAGCAGTACCTGGGTGCCGCTGACCGGCAGGGTGCCGGCAACGATGCGCGGATTCTGATAATGGATGGTGCTGCACTCGTCGCAGAGATAGCGGGGACGGTCGTCCCCCTCCGGGATCGCGAAACGCACGGTATGGCCGCAGTGGCTGCAGAAATTCATGAGGCTCCCAGGCAGGCTGGCGGGCTTGACGCCGCTCTCGAGAGACGGGTAGAAGTAACCAAACCCGACGGAAACCCCATGTTAGAGAATCTTCGTGAACGCCTGCAAGCGCACCGCCCCCGCCGGGCCATTCTGCGTCTGCCGGAAGCGGCCGTGTTGATGCCCATCGTCGACCGCCCCGAGCCCACCCTGCTGTTCACCCGTCGTGCTGCCCATCTCAACACCCACGGCGGCCAGGTGGCCTTCCCCGGCGGCAAGCGCGAGCAGGGCGACCCGGATCTTCTGGCCACCGCCCTGCGCGAATCCCATGAGGAGATCGCCCTGCCACCCTACCGTGTGGAACTGCTCGGCCAGCTGTCGGATGTGATCTCGCTGCACGGCATTCGCGTCACCCCCTATGTGGGCCTGATCCCGCCGAACCTGCCGCTCGTCGCCGACCCAGGCGAGCTGGACGCTATCTTCGAAGTGCCCCTGGCCCATTTTCTGGAGGATCGCCGCCACCACACCGACGTGATCCCGGTGGATGGCCGCCTCTGGTATGTCCCCAACTATCACGTGGACGGCCAGGTGATCTGGGGGCTCTCGGCGATGATGCTGGTGGAGCTGCTGGCCGAGGGCTTCGGCCGTCCGATGAGCCTGCATCGAAAACCGCCCGGCCGGCTGTGCTATTTTCCCGATCGCCTTCTGGACATTCAGCAGCCTGTCACCCGCTGACGGCCCACCCGCGATTGTTTCAACTCATTTACAGGAGACCACGACGCTGAGCGCCTTCCCTCCCCCCGCTCTGGCCCCCGAGGCCCTGCCACAGCTGATCGACGCCCTGGTCGAGCAGGGCTGGTATCTGGGCACAGGCGTTCTCGACGGTGACCTCTGCGCCGAGCTCCATTCCGAGCTGCAGACCCTGGCGGACCACGACGCCCTGGAAGCCGCCGGCATCGGCCGCGGTAACGAACTGCAGCTGCGTCGCGACATTCGCGGCGATGCCATCCACTGGCTCGACCGCGAGAGCCTCGCCCAGCGCCGCTACCTGAACGCCATGGGAGAGGTGCAACAGGCGCTGAACCAGGCGCTCTTCCTGGGACTGTTCGAGTACGAGGCCCATTTCGCCCACTACCCGGCCGGCGCCTTCTATCGCAAGCACCTGGACAGCTTCCGCGGGCGCGCCAACCGGGTGGTCTCCACCGTGGGATACCTCAATCCCGACTGGCCCGCGGACGGCGGCGGCGAGATGGTGATCTACGCCCCCGACGACCCCGCACGCGAGATGGCCCGAGTACGCCCCGATGCCGGTACCTTCGCCTGCTTCCTCGCAGACAGCGTGCCCCACGAGGTGCTGCCGACCCGCCTGCCGCGAGCCAGCATCGCCGGCTGGTTCCGGCGCAACGCCTCCCTCGGCGGCCGTGTGGATCCGGCGAACTGATGGCGGGACACGACGAGAATCCACGGGGGTTGGCGGCACGCTGCGCCGCGCTGGAGGAGGAGAATCGCCGGCTCGGCTCCCGCGCCCAGCGCCTGGAGGACGAGCGCAACCATTACCAATGGCTGGCCGAAAGCACCACCGACCTGATCAGCCGCCACGCCCGGGACGGCACCTTCCTCTATGCCTCCCGCGCCGCGCGGGACCTGCTCGGCTATGAGCCCGAGGAGCTGATCGGGGTCTCCGCCTACGATCTCTTTCATCCGGCGGATCTCGCCGATCTGCTCAACAAGTCGCCGCGGGTCTACTACCACGCCGGCTTCTACCAGCAGACCTATCGCTTCCGCGCCCGAGCCGGCCACTACGTGTGGTTCGAGACCACCAGCCGCACCCGCCGCGACCCCGACACCGGCGAGCTGATCGACATCCTCTGCGTCTCCCGGGACGTTAGCCGGCGCATCCGTGCCGAGGCCAACCGCGAGCGCCTGGCGCGGGTGGTGGAGTCCACCACCGACCACGTGCTGTTCATGGACGACCGTGAACGGCTGTTCTACGCCAACGAGGCCGCGCGGCGACTGCTGCGCCTGCCTCGCGAGGGCGGCATGGCCTCCCTGGCGGCCGCCTATACCGCAGCCTCGCTGGCCGAACTGCGCGACATCGTACTGCCGGCGGTGACGCGCTACGGCTCCTGGAGCGGCGAGCTGGAGATGCGCGGCCCCTCGGGGCCGGTACCGGTGCTCAGCGTGGTGATGACCCACCGGGGGCCGGGAGCCGAGCCGGGGCACGTCTCGCTGCTCAACCGCGATATCGGCCTGCGCAAGGCCGCCGAAACTCAGGCCCGACGCCATCAGGAGCAGATCGCTCACGCCAACCGACTGGCCACCACCGGCGAGTTCGCCTCCAATATCGCCCACGAACTCAACCAGCCGCTGGGCGCCATCGCCAACTACGCCAGCGGCGCCCTGCTCAAGCTCGACGCTACCCCCGACCTGCCCGCCGAAGCGCTGCGCCTGCCCCTCGAGCGCATCAGCGATCAGGTGGCTCGCCTGGCCGAGCGCCTGCGTCATATTCGCGCCTTCGTGCGCAAGGGCCAGACCAGCCCCCGGCCGGTGGCGCTGCTGGAGGTGGTGGATGCCGCCTGCCGGCTCTGCGAGTGGCAATTCCAGCAGGCCGGCGTCGGCCTGGAGCACCACCTTCCCGAGGCGCTGCCCAGGGTAATCGCCGACCCGGTGGCCCTGGAGCAGGTGCTGGTCAACCTGCTGCTCAACGCCCTTGAGGCCAGTCGCGACCATCCCGGCGCCGAGCGGGTCAGCCTGCGTGCCCGCCAGAGCGGACGGCGCGAGATCACCCTGACGGTGAGCGATCAGGGGCCCGGCGTTCCGGCCGCCGAGGCCGGCCGCATCTTCGCCCCCTTCCACTCCGGGCGCCCGGAGGGGCTCGGCATGGGGCTCGCCATCAGTCACTCGCTGATGGAGGCCATGGGCGGTGATCTGCGCCTGCTGCCCGACGCCGGTTCCGGCGGCGCCGTCTTTGCCGCTACACTGCTGGCCGAACCCGCTCCCCTGGCTCTCGCGAGGCACCCGTGACCGATACTCCGAACGCCTGCATCGCCGTTGTCGATGACGACGAGGCCCTGCGCGAATCGCTGGCCTGGCTGCTCGACTCCGTGGGCCTGACCAGCCGCGCCTTCAGCGACGGCGAGGCCTTCCTGGCCGAAGCGCCCGGAGGATTCGATGCGGTGCTGCTGGACGTGCGCATGCCGGGCCTGTCGGGGCTTCAGGTGCAGCAGCGGATGAACGAGCGCGGCGATGAGCCACCGGTGATCTTCATGACCGGCCACGGCGACGTGCCCATGGCGGTAGCGGCCCTCAAGGCCGGCGCGCTGGACTTCATCGAGAAGCCCTTCAACCACCAGCAGCTGATCGACATCGTGCAGCAGGCGCTGCTGACCCACCAGCAGCGACGCCGAGAGCGCGAAAGACACGATGCCCTGCAGGCACGCTATGCGGCGCTGCGCCCCAAGGAGCAGCGGATCCTGGTGCACGTTGCCGAGGGCATGACCAGCCGCGAGATCGCCGAGCATCTGGACATCAGCGCCAAGACCGTGGAGGTCTACCGGCTGCGCGCCATGAAGGCGCTGGGGGCGGCGAGTCTCGCCGAGCTGGTGCGGCTTTGCGTGGCACTGCAACTGGTGACGGCCCTGCCTGCGAGGAACCTCGCCGACCGTGACTGAGCGAGGGCTTACCCACCGACGAAAACGGGCGCCCGAAGGCGCCCGTGGTGTGATCGCGGCTCGTCTCACTCGTCGCGAAGCGCCAGCTCCTCGAAGATACCGTTGAGGGCCGGCTCTTCGTCGGGTTCCCGCTCGGCGGGGGGGCGGAGTGCCACCAGCTGGCCGCTGGGCGACTCGAGCAGGCCGCGCAGCTGCTCGTAGTCGAATGCCTGGCCGTTGGCGTTGCCTGCATTGAGGCGCGAAATGGTGTCGATCAGCGCGGACATGCCGTGTTCCTGCTCCTCCAGTGGCTTGAAGACCTGCACCAGCGGCTGGCCGTCCAGCCAGCCGACCTTGATCGGCTGATCGATGATATTGACCTGGGTGCCCACCGGCACGTTGTTGAATACCGATTCGACATCCTCGGGGAACATGCGGATGCAGCCCCGGCTGGCGCGCATGCCGATGCCGTCGGGCTCGTTGGTGCCGTGGATCAGGTAGCCCGGGATATCCAGCAGCACCGCATGGCGCCCCAGCGGGTTATCGGGTCCCGGCGGGACTACCGCAGGCGGCGGGTCACCGCGCTCAGCGGCCTCCCGGCGCATGGAACTCGGCGGATACCAGGCCGGATCCTCAAGGCGCATGGTGGTCTTGGTAATCCCCAGCGGGGTGTCGTAGCCGTCGCGTCCGATACCGATCGGGTAGGTCTCGACCCTGGGCGTCTCGCCCTCAGCCACCTTAGGATAGTAGTAGAGGCGCAGCTCGGCGATATTGATCACGACGCCGGTGCGCTCGGCGTCGGGCAGGATCCGTTGCGCCGGGATCACCACCTCTGTGCCCTCGCCCGGAATCCAGATGCTCACATCGGGATTGGCGCTGATGACCTCCTCGTAGCCGATACCGTGCTCTCGGGCGATGTCCATCAGGGTGTGCTCGTGATCCTCCACCGTCACGGTGTAGGTCTCGCCGATCACGTTACCCTCTGCCGGCAGCGGATAGTGTCCACGGGGCCATTCGCGCTCCTCCTCGGCCATCACCGCGCCGGAAAACGCCAGCGCGGCGACAAGGAGCCCGCCCGTGGCACGTGACCACCACCTCGGGGTCTTCCGGGTCTCACCCGGCCTGGATATCGTCATTGCCATTTATTCACCTCGTCAAGGCAGCCTCGGCCCGCGAGGCCTCGGAAATTTATCATGTCGCTAGTGTAATGGGGAGCGACCCGGTCATGAGCCGCAACACTGTTGGAATTTGTCACAGAGATCCCGAACGCCTTACACCGCAGGGGCTTTCACGACGGTTTGACGACGCGACCAGCCTATCAACGCCACGCCGGCCACGATCATCGGCAGGGTCAGCAGCATGCCCATGGTCACCCAGCCGAAGGCGATGAAGCCGATATGCGGATCGGGCAGGCGCACGAACTCCACGGCGAAGCGGAAGACGCCATAGAGCAGCAGGAAGAGCCCGGAGATCAGCCCGGTGCGCCGTGGTGAACGCGACAGCCACCAGAGCACCGCGAACAGTACCACCCCTTCCAGGGCAAACTCATAGAGCGCCGTGGGGTGGCGCGGCTCCGGCCCCATGTGCGGGAAGGGCATTGCCCAGGGCAGCTCGCTGACCCGCCCGGGCAGCTCATGGTTGATGAAGTTGCCGATCCTTCCAGCGCCCAGTCCGATCGGCACCAATGGGGCGACGAAGTCGGTCAGCCGCAGGAAGCCGAGGCGGTGCTTGCGGGCGAACAGCAGCGCCGCGACCAGCACACCGACCAGGCCGCCGTGGAAGCTCATGCCCCCTTCCCAGATACGCACCAGCCAGAGCGGATCGGCAAGCCATTGATCGCTGCCGTAGAAGAGCGCGTAGCCCAGCCGCCCACCCAGCACCACGCCCACTGCGGAGTAGAAGATCAGGTCGCCGATGTCATCGTGAGTCAGTCCCAGTCGGTGGGCACGGCGGCGGCCCAGCCACCAGGCGGCGGCGAAGCCCACCACGTACATCAGGCCATACCAGTGAATCGCGAACGGACCGAGGCTGATGGCCACCGGATCGATGTCGGGATAAGAGATCATGGAAAATTCTCGTCTGTCGTGAAGATTGACTCGTCGGTGAGACGAGCCGCCAGTCAACAACGAGTCAGACGCGAGGGGGGCGCTGGAGACGCTCGGGCGAGATGGACATCCAGGCAGTGGCCGCCACAACTAACACGGCGGAGGAAAGGGGTAGCAAGGTGCTGCCGGACGAGACGCAATCCGCCAGGTTCAAGCAGGATGTCACGCAGCCGTTACTACCATCTTCGACCTGCGCTTGATCCAGCACGCTACCGAACTCCAGCATCTCGATGGAGAGCTCGGCCTGGATGGGACAGCTGACGTCGCGCGAGTGATCATCAGCCGCCGCAACCGGTGCGAGAGAGATGGCAAATGCCAACGACAAGCAGAGCAGCCATGAGACAAGAAGACGAAGATTGATCAGATTCAATTACCAGAGAAAGGAATAGACCGACGCAGTATTTCACGGCGATCAGGGGCCAGCAACTCGCTTACTGCCACCAAGGGGCCAAAACCCTTTAACGGCGCCCGGTCCGGAGCGGCAGGAACGGCTCGCACCAGCAATCTTGCCGCTGTGTGTACGGCATCGAACAGACGGCGGACTCGCCGGGCATCAGGATTCGAGGTGAAAGGATGCAGATCCGTTGTCGAAGCGGGAGAGGATCGAAGCGCCTTACCCCAACACACCCAGGCACGCGTCCCGCCGGGTCGGAAGACCGCAGTAAAGCGTGTCGGGCACAGACAGGAGCCTGCACATGGGTCTTCAAGCGCCAGATATCGATATCACCGCCGAGCCACGGGCACTCAAGCGCGCACTGGGTGAGTACCGCACGCCGAGCCTCGCGCGCAGTGTCGTGGAACTCATGGTCACGGTGATCCCCTTCGCCGCCCTCTGGCTACTGATGTGGGGCACGCTGAGCGCCGGCTACTGGCTTGGCCTGTTGCTGGCCGTCCCCGCCGCGGGTCTGCTCGTGCGCTTGTTCATGATCCAGCACGACTGCAGTCATGGGGCTTTTTTCCCCTCTCGAGGTGCCAATGACTGGGTCGGCCGGGCCATCGGCGTATTGACCCTGACGCCCCATGATCTATGGCGACACAGCCATGCCATCCATCATGCGAGTTCCGGCAACCTCGATCGCCCGCGGCTCGGCGGCATAGAAACGCTGACCGTCCGCGAGTTCCGAGACTTGCCGCGAAGGAAACAGCTCCAATACCGCCTCTACCGACACCCGCTGGTGCTGTTTGGTCTCGGCCCAGCCTACCTGTTTCTGCTGGATCATCGCCTGCCAGTGGGGTTCATGCGAGCGGGTTGGATGCCCTGGCTGAGCACCATGAGCACCAATGCGGCGATCGTCCTGCTCGTCGTCACCATGATCTGGCTCGTCGGTGTGATCCCCTTCTTGCTGGTGCAGCTGCCTATCACGCTTCTCGCCTCATCGATCGGTGTCTGGCTGTTCTATGTCCAGCACCAGTTCGAGGACACCCTGTGGGAGCACGACGCCGACTGGACATTCCACGAGGCGGCGCTGCATGGCAGCTCCCACTATGATCTGCCGCCTCCCCTGCGCTGGTTCACTGCCAATATCGGGATACACCATGTCCATCATCTCTGCAGCCGCATCCCCTTTTACCGGCTGCCCGAAGTGCTGCGCGACCATCCCGAACTGGGGAATATCGGCCGCCTGACCCTGCGCAAGAGCCTCGAATCGGTGCGGCTCAGGCTGTGGGACGAGGAGTCGCGCCGCCTGATCCCCTTTGCCGAGGCGAACACGACGGCCACCAACAGGGCTCACTGACCGGCTTGGACTTCTGGATTCTGGCCTCGGCGTTACCGGCAGTGGCGATATCAACCACGCGGCCCAGCACCGGGACGTCCATGTCCATGCAGGACCAGGTCCATAGCGCTGGCGCCGGCATCGAAGCATGGCCCTGACGCGGGAGCCTGCCTACAACACCGACCAGTCGCGTCCACCGTTGACGCTGATCAGCAGCTGATTGAGATCATCGGCCGCCACCAGACGCTGGGGGTCGTTTGGATCCACCGCCAGGTGCATCAGATAGCGCTCCCCCCAGCCGGGCTTCACCACCTCCCAGTCACGGCTGGCTTCGTCGGCTCGCAGCAGGCCGACATCGAGAACGAAGGCATAGAGAGCTCCCTGGCTGGACACCACCAGGCTCGCGGGACGGCGCTCCTCGTAGATCTGGCGCCAGCGCTCGCCGCCGTTCGGGCTCATCAATAGCCCGGCCTGAGTAGCGGCGTAGAGATGGTCGGGATCACGACTCGAGGCGGCCAGGGCAATCAACCCGGCCGGCGCCTTGGCTCGAACCTCCCAGCTTTCGCCGCCATCCTCGCTGACCTGGAGCTGGCCGGCATAGGCGCCGTAGAGCACCCGGGGGCTGGCCGCACTGATGGTCATCTGATGGAAATCCACCGGGCCATCGACGCCGGTGGCATGCTGTGACCAGCTGCGGCCTCCATCCCTGGACATCAACACGCCCAGGTTGCCTCCCCTGGCCGGGTGGCCGCTGGCGAAGAATGTCTCGGTCTCTTCGGGATGGGGAGCAAAGCCCATGAAGTCGTGGGACTCTTCCGAGACCAGGCGCGCCATTCCCTCACCATCAACGGCATAGAAGCCATGGTGGGTGGCCAGCCACAGTCGCTCGCTATCGGAGCGGTCGAAGGCGAGGCCGTGAATGTGGGTCTGCTGGCGCAGCTGCTCGAGGCTGATACCACTCGGCTCTCGGGAACAGCCCGCCAGCAGGGTCAGCAGCACGGCCACTAAAAGCGGCCATCGGTAGTGGTTCATGCCGTCATATCCTCATTATTTGTCAGACGTGGTGGGCGCCATGGGACGCTGCCGCATGGCGCCGAAGAGTGATACGGCGAGATCAGCTCACGCGAATCGTCGCCATCATGCCCAGTTCCTCGTGCTCGATGATGTGGCAGTGGAACAGCCAGTCGCCGGGCTCGCGGAACACCATGCGCAGCTTCATGCGCTGGTAGGGCGCCAGGTTGACGGTGTCCTTCCAGGCCAGCCAGGGGGCATCGCGCCACTCAGCCTCGGCGTCGCGGGTCGCGATCACCTGGAAGTGGGTGCCATGCACGTGGAAGGGATGGTCCATATGGGAGTTGTTGAACACCTCCCACTCCTCCACCTCGCCGGCCTGGCCCTCGAAGAGGATCTCGTCCATGGCGAAGGCACGGCCATTGATCAGGAAGTCCACCTCGGGCCTGCCTGCCATCCCGGGCATGCCGTGGCCATTTCCATTTCCATGACCTTTGCCATGACCTTTTCCATGACCATCACCGGCCTGGGCCCCGCCATGCCCCATTCCGTGGGCAGCGTCGTGGCCACCGCCACTGTGGAGCATCGATGAATTATTGTTATCGTCATGGCCCGGCATCACCTCGGTCAGCTCCACCCGACGCTGCACCGCCGGCTCGACCAGAGGCTCGACGCTACCCAGCCGATCAGGCAGGGTGACGGCGGGCTGAACGCCCGAGTTACGGGTGTGGATCGCCAGCAGCGGCGCGACCTGATCCAGATGGGGCGGCCGATCGCCCATCCAGCCCCGCCCGTAGGGGTGGCTGGCCAGCCAGAAGCGCCCTTCGGCCTGCTCGCTCACCCGCACCAGCAGGTCGGCGCGCTCGCCCGGGGTGATCAGCAGCTCCTCCAGCGGCTGCGGCCGCTCGATCAGCCCGCCATCGGTGCCGATCAGGGTCAGTTCGTGCTCGTCCAGGCGCAGACGCAGATAGCGTCCGGCGCAGGCATTGATCAACCGCAGGCGCAGAGTGGTGCCCGGCGCCACATCGAGGCGCGGTTCGCGCTGGCCATTGACCAGCAGCAGCTCGCCCTCGCGGCCGTTCATCCAGTCCTCGGCGGTATGCGGAGCCACTTCGCCCTCGGCGGTCAGGCGCAGGTCGCTGACCACCAAGAGGTGCTCCTCCACCTCCATCGACAGCACATCCTGGGGCGGGCGCACCAGCAGGGCGCCGGCCAGGCCATGGGCCACCTGTCGGGCAGTGCCCTGGTGGGGATGCGGATGGAACCAGTGCAGGCCGGCGCTGCCCTCGGGAAGGGTGTAGCGGTAACGGCGTGACTCGCCTGGCGCCACGGCATCCCAGGGGGCCCCATCCTGGTCCTGGGGTACCGGCACGCCGTGCCAATGCACGGTGGTCTCCTGCTCCAGTTCGTTGATGAGGGTGATGTCCAGCTCATCCCCCTCGCGCACCTCGATCAGCGGCGCCACCTTGCCGTTGTAGAGCCACAGCCTGGCCTCGAGCTCATCGCTCAGCGTTACCGCATGGGGGGCCGGGGCCAGCGCACTCCGGAAGCGGCCTGCCGTATCGCTCAGGTTGTTGATGCGCGGCAGCGGCTGCAGCGGCTGACCGCCTTCGGGAAGCATGGCAGGCGCCATGCCGTGGCGTTGCTTGCGGGTCGCGGCGAAGGCCACATAGCCGGTCGATGACAGGGCCAGGCCACCCAGGGCCGAGTAGCTCAGAAATTGGCGACGATTCATCGGATTGTCCTCGTGACATGAACACTCTCACTGCGGGTCGATCACCCGCCGTGCCATTCGAAAGAGAGGTTCAGACGCGAGGAGGACGCTCGAGGGGAGCGGGAGGGCCAGATGGATCGCCCAGGCCAGGCCCGGACAGGGTAGTGGAAGACGTCACCAGGCCGGCGGCCCGTGGAGCCATGGAGGCTCCACAGGAGACGCAGGGCATACAGCAGGGAGAGGCCAAGGTAGCGTCTGGCTCATCTGGGCCAGCGGTTTCCGACGTCTCCCATGCGGGCAGTTCCTGCATGGCCAGACTCTCCAGACAGGAGGCATCGCCATGGTGGCCAACCGCGGCTACGGGCGCCGCGATGGCCAGCACCAGTGCCATCAACAGGCTGAGCAGCCAGTGGCAGGAGAGTCCTCGCATGGGGTGAGACGGCCTCGTAAGCCAAGAAAGGCGCGAGTATTTCATGGCCCCGAGCAAACCCGCAACCCGGACCCTGCACAAAGGTTTGCCGAGCGACATTCATTGATGTGAATCAATGGACAGGGCGCGCCGTTGGACTAGGGTAAGGACAACACAGTACCGATAAACGAGCCCCCGTCATGCATGCACAGGCGCCCGAGCACAGCGCAAGACCCAGCCAGAGAGGATTCCCTCTCTGGCTGGGTGCCGTGCTCCTCCTGGCGCTGCTGCTGGCCACGCCTCTGACCAAGGCTGAAGTGGAGCAGCTTGCCCACCCGGGCGACCAGATTGCACCAGCCGGCCTCGAGCTCGCTTTCGGCGAGGCATCGCCAGACGCCTGGCTCACTGCGCCGTCCGACTTGCCCCACTGCCACCACGACCATGCCTGGCGCCCCCCGTCAGGCATCTTGCCCCGCAGCGAGGCACCCGACAGCGCGCCTGAAGCGACCATCCCGGCAACACACATTGCCGGGCCGCCGCACCTCACCTCTCCGCTTGGCCATGCCCACCCCGGACCCACCGTTCGACACTCCGTTCCCCTTTACCTGCTGACGCAGCGCTTCCGGTCCTGAGTTCTGGTTAGTTCCCCCTGACACTCATTCGTAGCGGCACGGCATTGACCTCTGTGCCACACATAGCCGGGATACTGTGATCAGTGGCCCTCGGCGGGGCCAATCAGCAGCAAGGAGAACGATCATGAACATTCGTAAACACGCTCTCGCCCTCGGACTTGCCCTGGCCATCGGTGCCAGTGGGTCTGGCATCGCCCTCGCCCAGGGGATGCCAGACGCTCAACCCGGCCAGGGAGGCGGCATGATGGGCGGCGGCCAAGGCGGCATGGGCTCCGGCATGATGGGCGGCGGCCAGGGCGGCATGGGCTCCGGCATGATGGGCGGCGGCCAGGGCGGCATGGGCTCCGGCATGATGGGCGGCGGCCAGGGCGGC
>Ga0207421_10000836_pt1 | contig 40090 bp, 31 predicted proteins | sample SodLakKL_010_SED_4_FD_187542 | JGI IMG/M metagenome (GOLD analysis project Ga0207421, IMG submission 187542) | Alkaline sediment microbial communities from Lake Tanatar, Kulunda Steppe, Russia - 8KL_010_SED (SPAdes) (version 2) | ecosystem: Environmental > Aquatic > Non-marine Saline and...
CCACGAGCCGTTGAGCTACTTCGGCGAAGGGGACGAAGCCAACGTCGTCCACCAGTCCGCTCTTGCAGGATTACTCCTCGACGCATTCTTGAGAGAGGATGCTACGATCTTGGCGAACTGGGCCCGGGCGCTTCCGGAGACTCCCGAGGGAACGACGTTCCTCAACCAGCTTGGTTCGCCGGAGGGAGTGCCGCTTACCCCGGTCCGAGGACTGCTTGTGGAAGAACAAGTGGCCGAGCTGGCCCAAGTGGCCGAGCGTCGAGGAGCGGAGGTGGTCAAAAGAGAAACCGCGTACGGAATGGTTCCTGACTCCCTGCATGGTACGTTCATGGACATTCTGGTGTCACCTGCCCTGCCCGACGACCAACGGGTGCGGCAGCTTCTGGTTGCGCACTCGGTGCTGTTGGCGCTACGGGGAATTCCAGCGCTCGAGTTGTCCGGTTTGCTTGCAGGGGCATTCGACGGGGAGAGGGAGAAACGGAGCATCGGGGAGGAGCCGCCGTATCATACGCTAGTCACCCTCCTTCAGGAGCAGGACACAGCCGCGCGGCGGGTCTTCGCTGAGCTCGTGAGGATGCTACGCATTCGAGGAGGCTACAGAGCTTTTCACCCATCGGGACGGCAGCGGGTGTTGGAGACTCCGGCACAGCTGGTCGCCATTCATCGCGTACCTCCGGAGCGAGATTCCGGGCTCCGTGCGACAGATGGAGTAGCCGCTGGGGCTGAAGCGCCGGGTGGGGTTGCGGAAAGGCCTCGGGAGGAACGCTGCACTGGACAGAGCCCGGATACGGAGTCTCGCCCGAAGCCGGAGATTCCGCGGTCCTTGGTATGCATACACAACCTGACAAGCAATTCGGCGGAATGTATGTTGTCGAGACGTCAGCTCGGGTTTTTCGAGCAGTATGTCTTCACGGATGTTCTTACGGGTGACCGGGTCCTCCCGTATGCCGAGGGTTCCAGCCACGTGAGTATCGAGGTCGAACCGTATGAGATTCTGTGGCTCGCGTTCGTGCCGGATGCTGAGGAAGGCTAGACCTGACGGGGCGGGAGGCTTCTTACAGGTAGCATCTTACTTGATGAGCTTCGCAATCTCCTTGAATGCCGGTGTAGCTGATGTTCTGCAGAGTTCCAGGAGAAGCGACTCGGTGGTTGTGATGATTACTCCGTTCGTGCGCAGGCGTTCGAGCGCGATCTGTAGGTCACGCGGTGAGCGCGACGACGAGGCGTCTGCGACAAGCACCGGACGGTAACCGTGCTCGACAAGGTCGAGGGCTGACTGTAGCAAGCAGACGTGCGTCTCGATTCCGAAGAGAATGACCGTTCCCTTATCGTGTTCTGCCAGAGCGCTTCGGATGGCGGCATTGTCGACGATGCTGAACTCATCCTTTTCGAAGAGCGGTTTGTCGGCGGTCTTCTCCTGAAGAGACTCGACGGTGCGCCCAAGTCCCTTTGGATATTGCTCTGTGACAAGCACGGGGATATCGAGGATGCCCAGCCCATCTATCATCACGCTGACGCGCTGCCTCACTTCTCCGGAGTGGGCGATGTGAGGGAAGAGCCGTTCCTGGATGTCTACCATGACGCCGACGCATTCATTCGGGAGCACGCGCCCGGACCCTATTGAGTGGCCGTTTTGTTTCATGCCGTTACTATGACACGGAAGGACCGCGTGTGTAACCAAGGAGCATGGCACTACGGTTAGATTTTTTTGCGGCAACGCGCGGCATTGCGGAGAGGGCCGAGGAACGGTACACTGTATGGCCCGAGAGGAGGCGGATGTGCCGGGAACTGATAAGAAGGAAAGATTGTTCGCCCGGCTTCGCGCCCAAGCGGAGGCCCGAGATACTCTGCTGTGCGTGGGGCTGGACCCGCGCGTGCCCCCGGGGGAGAAGGCCCGCCAAGAGCTTCTCGATCAGACCAAGCGGATCGTGGAGGCTACTGCCGATTACGCGTTGACGTACAAACCCAACATCGCGTTTTTTGAGCGGCATGGACATGAAGGCCTCCGTGCGCTTCAGGAACTTGTGGCTTCTATCCCCGATGACCACCCGGTTATTCTCGACGCTAAGCGTGGGGACATTGGGGCTACCGCCATTGCTTATGCCCAGGCTGCCTACGAGTACATCGATGCCGACGGCATCACCCTTTCGCCATATCTGGGAGTGGACTCGGTAGAGCCGTTCTCTCGATTCGAGGACCGGGGTTTCTTCGTGCTCTGCCGGACGTCAAACCCTTCGGCAGATGACGTTCAGCATCTCAAGACAGCGTCCGGGGGAGACCCACTCTATTTGCGAATCGCGGATCTGTTTTTGGAGTGGTCGTCGCGTGTCGGGCTAGTGGTGGCTGCAAACGATGGTGAAGCGCTGCGTGCAGTGAGAAATAGGTATCCCGATGTATGGATCTTGGCGCCGGGGATAGGACACCAAGGCGGCGGAGCCGGTGATGCGGTCCGGAACGGGGCGGACGCCGCCGGCTACGGGATTATCCCGGTTGTGGCGCGATCGATTGCACAGAGCGATGACCCTGCCAAAGCGGCACGAGAGTTTCGGGACGAAATCGCTCGCGCGCAAGAAGCTGTGGCTCGACGAGCGGGCCCTCCTCCTTCGCGGTACACTCGGCCGGCGGCAAGCGCCGGACGCGGTGACGCCGACGCCGGCCGGAGCTCCGAAACGCGTAGCGAGCAAAATGGAGAGGCGCAAAGCGCTGATGGTCCGGAGTTCGACGGGCAGCCGTACCCGACCAGGCGACCGGAGCCCCCTGAGGTCTTGAAGCGCCGGGTGCTCTCAGGATTCATAGAGGAAGGTTGCTTTCAGACCGGAAAGTTCGTCTTGAAGTCCGGGGTACCGAGTCCTTTTTACGTGGATCTCCGGCGGGTGGGCTCGAATCCGCTTCTGCTTGCCCTTGCCGCAGCCGCGTACGCGCAGCTGGCGGAACAGATAGTGTACGACCGTTTAGCGGCAGTACCCGTCGCGGCATTGCCTCTGGTTGCGGCTACCAGTCTTCGTCTCAACGTGCCGATGATCTATCCCCGCATTCCCATGAAAGCGCATGGTACCGGTAACCGGATCGAGGGGCATTTCGAGCCGGGGGAACGGGTACTTCTTGTTGACGATCTTATAACGACCGGGAAGAGCAAGATGGAAGCGGTCGAAGTCCTCAGAGCAGAAGGATTAGAGGTCGAGGACCTCATTGTCTTGCTCGAACGAGGTTGGCAAGGCCGCCATGACATGGAACGCATAGGCGTTCAGGTTCACTCGTTTGCGACCCTTCCCGAGTTGGTTGGGATCGGGGTCGAGATCGGTGCAATAACTCCTGAAGACCAAGGAAGGGTAGAAGACTTCCTATCCAGGCAGGGATAGCCGGCACTGGCGGCCGACCGCATCCCCGGGTTGGGCAGTCTCCGTAGGGTGTATCCCGGGCGGGCGGGGGCTAGGACCGACGGAGCCCTGCCGACGGAGCCCTGCCGATGTGTATCCCGGGCGGGCGGGGGCTAGGAGCCGGATGAGACTTTCTTCCTCTCCGTGGCTGCGAGTATCTCGGGCGGGCGGGGGCTAGGAACCGAAAGCGCTCTGCATGTCCACGTCTTCTCCACTCGTCAACTTCCGGTAGAGCTTCTCGGAGTTTGACTCCATGATGCGCTGGAGCGTCATTCGGCCAAAGTAGTCTTTTACGAACTCGGTTGCTTCCAGCCACATGTCGTGAACCAAGCACGTGTCTATCCGTTCGCAGTTCTTCTCCTCTTCCGTCGTACAAGGAGCAAGCCAGAACCCTTCTCCGACGGCCTCGAAGACGTCCCGAACCGATATTTCCGACGGGGCGGCGGCCAACTGGAAACCGCCTCCAGGGCCTCGCACCGAACGGACGAGGTTGGCCTTCCTCAGCTTGTGAAGTATCTGTTCCAGAAACTCCGGCGAGACTTGTTCCTCTGCCGCGATCTTCTTGATCGGCTTGGGCGACTCCTTCGCCCAAAGTGCAAGATTGGTTACGGCGAGCAGCGCGTAGCGTCCTTTCGTGGTAACTCGCATGGTACAGCCCTCGTCCTACTTACAATGCTTCCGGCCGGTACAAGCGTCGAACTCGAGAACTCGGTCGATGGCTGGGAGTTTCCACCTTCGCCGTGAGCTTCCGCCGCTATGAACTCCCGCCGCTATGAACTGACCCGTTCTACGTACTCCCCGGTCTCCGTGTTCACCAGAACGGAGTCCCCCTCCTTGATGAAAACGGGGACTTTGACTTGTGCGCCGGTTTCCAAAGTCACCTGTTTGGTTACTCCCGTGGCCGTGTCTCCGCGTACGACCTCCGGGGCTTCAATTACTTTGTAGACAGCCTTATACGGAAGCTCAATATCTATCGGTTTTTCTTCCCAGATGATGAGCGTATATGTTTCTGCCTCCTTCATGTATGCGGTCTTGTGCTCCAAGCCTTCCCGGGGGACCACGAATTGCTCGTAGGTTTCCATATCCATGAAGTGAAAGCCGTCGGCATCACCGTAGAGGTACTGGGCGGATCGCTCCTCGATCTCGGCCTCTTCCACATCCTCACTGGTTTTGATTGACTCACGGAGAACCTGCCCGGTTCTGAGGCTCTTGAGCTTCAGGCGTACAAACGCTTGCCCTTTGCCCGGATTCACGAACTCACGTTCGGTTACCTGATACGGATCTCCCTTCAACAGCAGGCACGTGCCTTTACTGATTGCTCCGGCTCTAATCATCTGGTTCTCACAACCTCTCTTCGTTGAGTGCTATCCAAGACTTCGCTTTGTTGACGTCTGTACGCTATCATGAAGCGGGAAGAATATCACCCCCTCCAGGCGCGGTGTACCGCTCACCGCCATCAGCAGACGGTCGAATCCTAGGGCTACGCCCGCCCAGCTGTGGCCATCGGCGGCAAGGTAGTTCCGGAGTCCGGGGGGCGGCTCGGGTGGTGTCCGGCCTTCGTCCTGGATTGTCCTCTGCTCCTGCTCGAGGAAATCGTCCAGCTCGTGCGGATCAGCGAGCTCGCGATAGCAGTTCGCCAGCTCGAGACCTCCGAGGTATGCCTCCCACCGCCCCCGGACTTGCAGCGATCGATCAGCGTCGGCGGCCGGTTTGCGTTGGGCAAGGGTTCGAACCGCCGCGGGGTAGTCGCGCAGGATCACCAGTTGGTCGTCGGGAAGCGCCGGTTCTACGCTGGTAACCAGGATACGGTGAAAGAGCGTTTTCCAGTCTTCATCGGGCCGAGGCTCATATCCGCTCCGAAACGCGGAGTCGAAAAGACCTTCCCCGTCTACCAGGCGGATGTTCGCCCAATGCTCGAACGCTTCCGCCACGGTGAGCTCCAAAGGCTTGGCGCGAAAGAGCGAGGTCGTGCCGGCGCGTTCGGTGAGAGTCCGAAGCGATTTGCTTTCGGGTATTTCCCGTACGAAGGCCTTCAACGTTTCCAACGCATCGTCCTCCTCCGCATCGGGCTCATACCATTCGAGCATGGTGAACTCAGGGTTATGATACCGGCCGAGTGCTTCGCCGTTGCGAAAGCACCGCCCCAGGAAGTACATAGCGCCCCAGCCCTCCGCGATGAGTCGTTTCAGCCAGAGCTCGGGTGAGGGAATGAGATAGAGCTCGGGCGGCGCGTTTCCCAAGTTGGGCTGTTCCCACGAGGTTTGAAATAGCCGTATATGGGCCTCGGGAATCGCATACGGACTCAGAAGCGGCGGATCTACCTGCAGAAATCCCCGTTCGTCAAAGAACTGCCGAACGAATCGATCGAGGTCGCGCCGCGCCCACGCCATCTCCTGCGTCATGCGGCTCATTCTGACACGGACCGAGGGCGTTCTACCACCGTGCCGGGGTTTGCAGGGCGAACTCAGAGGGACACTGTGGCCGGAAGCGTGGCGGCGACTACGACCACCGCGTGGGGCTCTTGAGTGGGGCGAGTGACAAGTCTATGATTGGGAACGTCATGAGTAGGGCTGGAGGACAATTCTCATCTTCTGTGCACGAAAGTACCTCTTTTTCGCTGGATCATCCGCCTGACAGACGCGGTACGGACTCAGTGAAGTGGGAGTTCGCGCGTCGTGTCGATCCGGAGGTCGAGCCGATGTGGGTGGCCGATATGGACTTTGCATCGCCCCCCGAAGTGGTGCGGGCTCTTCATGAACGTGTTGATCACGGCATCTTCGGCTACGGGTTTGTTCGCGATGCGTCTGTCGACGCCTTCCGCGACTGGTACGAGCGGCGTCATGGCTATCGCCCGGGGGAGAATGTGGTGTTTCTTCCGGGCGTGATGGCCGGGGTGCGCGCGGCAATCGAGGCGTTTACCGACCTGGGAGAGGGGGTGGTCGTCCAAACTCCGGTCTATGCTCCTTTGATGAACGCGGTACAAGAGAAGGGACGGGCCCTTATAGTCAACGAGCTCGTCTTGGAAGGGCACCGTTATCGAATGGACTATGACGACCTGGCCAGTGTCTTTGCCGGCGGCGCACGTATGCTGCTTCTTTGCTCGCCTCATAATCCGGTCGGCCGCGTCTGGTCGGCCGAAGAGCTGGCACAGTGTCTGAAGATTGCAGGTGAGTACGGTGCGCTCGTCGTTTCCGACGAGATTCACGGCGACCTCGTTTTCGAGCCGGGGCGTTTTGTTGCGGCCCGCCAGGTGAGCACTCGGCACTCCGCTTCCAGCATGGCGGAAGTGCTCACATTGGCGGCTCCCAGCAAGACCTTCAACATTCCCGGGCTGCCCGGAGCGTTTGCCGAGTTACCGACCGGCGAGCATGCGGCCCGTTTTCGCGCGGTAATCAAGCGCGATGGACTGGACATCGCCAACGTGCTTTCTGTTGCGGCGGCCGAAGCGGCCTACCGGTCTGGGGATGACTGGCTGAACGAGGTGCTTACATACATCGGGGAGACCGAGCGAGAAGTCCGCGAGCGTTTGTCGGGCTCGTCGATCGGTATGGTGCCGGTACCGCTGGAAGGTACGTACTTGCTCTGGCTCGACTGCCGATCGATTTCAATGGACGACCGGCGTTTGCGGAGTTACCTGGAAAGGGAGTCCAAGGTGCGGCTCATCGCCGGAAGCTGGTTTGGTCGAGCCGGAGGCGGGTTCTTACGGATGAACATCGCGGCTCCGAGGCACCGGGTTCTCTCCGCAGTAGACCGCATGCTTCGGGGCCTCGAGGGAGGAAGGCCATCAGAGTGACAATCCTGGGCGCAATGCCCGCGGAGATCCGAGATGCCCAAGCGCTCCTTCAAAACCGCCGGCAGAATGAGTTCCTGGGGCGGCCCTTCTATGAAGGAACGGCTCTGGGACACGCAGCTCTGGTAGGCGTGTGCGGGATCGGGAAGACAATATCCGCAATGGTGACACAGCACGTGATCGATCGGTGGTATCCTGATATCCTGATAGTAGCCGGAATTGCCGGAGCCATTCGAGACGGCCTGGATGTGCTCGATACGTTTGTGGCCCGTGACTGCGTTCAGCACGATATGGATGCGACCAGGCTAGGTGTCGCTCGAGGGGAGATTCCCTACACGAGCATCAGGATCGTAGGGTGTGACCCGCATCTGGTGGATCTGGCAAGGCACGCCCCGCCCCTCGAGGTTCGTCGCCATGTCGGCCGTGCACTGACCGGGGACCAGCTCATCACCAGCGAAGAGCTATGCACGCGCCGGTATTTGGTCAACGAACTCGGGGGCGACGTGGTGGACATGGAGAGTGCGAGTGTCGGAACCGTTTGCCTAACGAGCGGGGTGCCGTTTTTGGTGATCCGGACGATATCGGATCGAGTCCAGGCCGATGTGCGGGGCGATATGAAGGACGTTCTGGGGGTTGCCTCCCGGAACGCGTGTGCGCTCATCGAGCACGTAGTGCGCCACGTTTAGCGCGGTCCCGGCGGGAGGGCACGTTCCGGTGCCCAGGGGCGGCGACGGCGTAGCGTCTCGAGCGTGCGCGATGGGACGGTGTGGAGAACGGAAGTGAAGACGCCGGAAAACGGAGAGCTACGTCATCGGCTGTACCGAAGCTTGAGCGGCGCATTTGGGAGAAGAAACGTTCCTAGTGTACAGATGCGCAGGGCGGCGGGCCTCGGGGTGGAAGCCGCCAGGAAAAGGGAGCGCAGCACTACCGCCTTGCCGACGTCGCTTGGCCTGATGACGGTTGCGGTAGCGGTGCTTCTGCTCGGTTGCCAGACCTTTGCAGGGCAGTTCGGGGCGACCATGCGGCCGGCGGGACCGGATCCGGAGCTTGCTCCTGAAGCTGTAGCCGAAGCGGTTGTGGACGGTCTGGAGAGCGCGGCCGGGGTGCCGAAGGATGTCGAACGTGCGGTGGCCGCGGTGTACCCGTTTCTCTCGCCGTTCTTTCGTGAAGCTCATGGCGGGCGCGACGGCGCTACGGAGTTCTTTGCCCGGTCGGCCAATTTCCCGCTCATCGAGCATGCCGAGTATCAGGTTTTTTCACCGTCTATCCGCGAGCGAATGGCCGTGGTCCCGGTTCGTGTAGTGGACCGATACGAGACCCCTGCTTCGTTTGTCTTTGTCTTGACGCGGCAAAGCGTAGAAGGGTGCGACGGGTGCTGGTTGGTCGACGCGATTCGCCGGGAAGGGGCTACCGACGCTCAGTTAGGACGATAGAGGGGAAAGGAGCTGTCATGGACCCATTTGTCTATGATCCCAACGCCGGGCGGGGGTTCCGTAGCGAATTCCCGTTCAAGGGAGCACGTCCGGCGGTTCACCGGAGTGCGTTCCTCGCCGAAGGTAGTCGAATAATCGGGGACGTCGTTATCGGCGAGGAAAGCAGCATCTGGTATAACGCGGTCGTTCGCGGCGACGTTCACTACGTCCGCATCGGCGCCCGGGTAAACGTCCAGGACAACAGCGTAGTGCACGTGACCCACCATACACATCCGGTTGTCATCCGAGACGACGTTACAATCGGGCACGCCGCGGTGGTTCACGGGTGCACGTTGTGGGACGGCTGTCTGGTGGGCATCCACGCCACGGTCCTCGACGGTGCGGTAGTTGGGTCGGGCGCGATGGTGGCAGCGGGAGCTCTGGTTCCGCCCGGCATGGAGGTTCCTGCAGGGACGATGGTTCGCGGAGTTCCTGCGCGGGTTGTTCGCGAGCTTTCAGAGCGGGAGCAGGAAGAGATCCGCGAAGGCAGTATGCGTTACGTTCGCTACGCTCGTGAGGCTCGTGAGTCGCTCGGGGCCCAAGGTGAGAACAGGTCGAGCAACGAGCCGCGCTCGGTGTAGTGACCGGCGTCGGGATTAAGCACCGGCTGTGACCGGCTGGGCGCTCTACAGCTTTGCCACGTCGCGAGCGCGGCTCCCGGACGTCGAGCTATCGGCGCCGACTGCGAAAGCTATCCGTGCGACTCCGCGGGAGGAGTTTCGTCTGAAGAGCCCGGCGCCGACGGAGCAGAGCGATGCTCAGTCTCCGGCGGCAGCTGCCCGGAGACGGGCTCTTCCTGGCCGGATGGTGAGTCGTGGCTTCTCTGCGGCTTGTCCCCGCTTCCGCCCTCTCCGGCGTTCTCGGAATCGGTTGAGCGTATGGCTCCCGGGGGCTGGTCGACGTTGAGCCGTCGGGCAAAGGCCCGTATGGCCTCGTGGTCGATTCGCTCGATGTCATTCGGAAGCTTGGCTGCCCGTGCTAACAAGAAACGGTCGAACAGCCCGAGCTTTCCCGCCTGCACCCGGCCGCCGAACACGGCCCGCGCTGTGGCGTGCTTCTGCAAATCCTCGGGAAACGCGCGTTCCAACTCTTTCTCTGCGGCTCCGTTGACGTAGATGCAGCAGATGAAAAGCCCCAGTCTGCGGTTGAGCAAGCGACCGCGCGCCCGTTTGCAGAAGTTCGCCACTGCGGGATGAACGGCCCCACCGTAGACCGGACCTCCGACGATAACGGTGTCGTACTCCTCCAGCTGTGGTGCAGGATCCCTGGCTACGTCGCAGAGGTCCACCTCAGTGTCCAAGAGACGAGCGAGCTCGTTGACACAGGTGCGCGTTGTTCCATATCGGCTTGCATAGACAATTAAGCTTCCCATAGCGATTCCTTTCCCGTGGATAGCCGCCGCTGTCCCCTCAACTGTAATGGGCCTTTGGCGCCATGTACAGAGCCTTTCCAAACAATTTACGCGTCGTGCATATCTTTCTTGGGGAGGATCTCGTACTGGACGGGACGCGGAGGTGTAGGGATTCCTGTTCCGGAGCGGCGGAATCCCGTCGCTTGCTGGACATCCTTGTTCATGTTATAAACCGTAATACGTGATCGGATGTACACATCGGTTTGCCAAATATAGCTTCCATTTAGTACATATTTTTTTATATTAGGGGATGAACGGCATTTCGTCAGGACGCTTAAGCAGAATTGCCCATCACACTGAGCCCCTGAGGGTCGGCGTGCGGTTATACGGCGGCGCGATGCATTGTGTGAGCGTAGGAGAGAGAACGTGCTACACGAGTTCGATTCGGTAATTGTAGGCGGTGGCGGCGCCGGGCTCTATGCGGCGCTTGAAGCTTCCCGGACCGCAAACACTGCAGTGATCAGCAAGCTGTACCCAATGCGGAGCCATACCGGGGCTGCTCAAGGCGGCATCGGCGCGGCCCTCGGAAACGTGGACACGGACGATCCGGTTTGGCATGCCTTCGATACCGTCAAAGGCGGCGATTACCTGGTAGACCAGACGGCAGCCAAGATTCTTGCCGAGGGAGCGGTGCAAGCCGTGTACGATCTGGAGAACCGGGGCCTGCCCTTCTCTCGTACGCCGGAAGGCCGCATTGCTCAGCGACGCTTCGGAGGGCATACGAGGAACTTCGGAGAAGCCGCGGTGAAGCGGAGTTGCTACGCGGCGGATCGAACAGGGCACATGATTCTCCAGACCCTGTACCAACAGTGTATTCGTAATAAGGTGGAATTCTACGACGAGTTTCACGTCGTAGACGTTATTTTGGAAGGGCATCGCTGCGCGGGGGTTGTGGCTTTCGAGCTGGCGACCGGCGAGTTCCACGTCTTCAGGGCGAAGGCAACGCTTTTTGCTACCGGCGGTTTCGGTCGAATGTATCGGGTCACCTCCAATGCGCACGCGAACACCGGGGACGGCCCTGCGGTACTCGCGCGTGCGGGCGTCCCTCTCGAGGACATGGAGTTCTATCAGTTCCATCCAACCGGGATACGAGGAATGGGGATTCTCATCACCGAAGGGGTTCGCGGCGAAGGAGGTGTTCTGAAGAATCGGCATGGGGAGCGCTTCATGGAGAGGTACGCCCCTACGCTTCTCGATCTTGCTCCCCGGGACATGGTGAGCCGCGCGATTATGACCGAGATCTCCGAGGGGCGTGGCGCGCGCGGCGACCGCCGGATCGACGACTACGTGTATCTCGACGCAACGCACCTCGGTAGGGAGACAGTTGAAACGAAGATTCCGGACATCCAGGACTTCTGCAAGACGTATCTGGCCCTGGACCCCGCGGAGCAACCGATGCCGGTACAGCCCACTGCCCATTATGGGATGGGCGGGATCCCCACGGACGTTGACGGCCGGGTTGAGTCCTCCACGGAGGTCTACGAAGGCCTCTATGCCGCCGGAGAATGCGCGTGTGTAAGTGTGCACGGAGCTAATCGGCTGGGAACGAACAGCTTGGTGGATCTTATCGTCTTCGGTAGGCGGGCCGGGCAGCACATTGCCGAATACGTGCGGGGAACTGACATGCCCGTGATTTCCGAGTCGGCTGCCGATGGCGCGCGTAAGCGAATCGCGCGGCTTAGGGAACGTACCGGCAAGGGGGAGTTCCCCGGCCCTCTCTATGAAAAGATGCAGGAAGTAATGATGAGCGACGTCGGCGTGTACCGCGACGCGGAGTCGATGCGACGCGCCGTGGACCGACTCCGAGAGCTTCGTACGCGATTGGGCGACGTAGCGGTACAGGATGAGGGGCAACGGTTCAACGCGGAAATTCTCGGTATTCTGGAGCTGGAAAACCTGCTCGACCTGAGTCTTGTTACCGCTGCGACGGGGCTTCACCGTACTGAGAGCCGGGGAGCTCACAGCAGGCGCGACTTCCCGGAGCGCAGCGACGACGAGTGGCTGAAGCACTCGTTGGCATGGATGACCGGAGATCAGATAGAGCTCGGCGAGAAGGGGGTGGACGTCTCCATCTGGCAACCGAAACCAAGGACGTACTGATATGAAGAGACTGATATGAAGAGTAAGGAGTGAACCGGCGGAGGGGCGAGCATGAATGTCAAGCTGGAAATACTGCGGCAGAATCCGGACATAGCCGAAGCGCCGCATCGCGTAACGTATGACGTGGAGGTCGACCAAACCGACCGCGTGCTAGACGGGTTGATTCAGGTGACGCAGAATGTCGACGGCTCCCTGGGGTTTCGCAAGAGCTGCGCCCACGGAATCTGCGGCTCGGATGCGATGCGGATCAACGGGAAGGAACGGCTTGCTTGTAGGACCCTATTCCGCGACGTCGTGGAGACTGATGGCGACGTTGTGAGCCTCGAGCCTCTTGCACACCTGCCGGTCCAGAAGGATCTGATGGTGGACCAGGAACCCTTCTTTGAGAAGTTTCGCTCGGTCAAACCGTACCTCATTCCAAAGACACAGCCGGAGGCAGGACAAGAGTTTCTGCAGAGCGAGGAAGAGCGCGAGCTTTTTGACGAAGCCACCAAATGCATCAACTGTGCAGCGTGTTACTCCGCCTGTCCCATTTTGGACAAGAATCCGGATTTCATCGGGCCGGCGGCGATCGTGCAGGCGGTCAGATTTACTCGCGACAGCCGGGACCAAGGTCTGGAGGCGCGTCTGGATGAGCTGGACGATCCCAACGGCTTGTGGCCGTGCGAGAGCAAATTTGAATGCACTCGCGTATGCCCTCGCGAAATCAAGATCACCAAACTCATCAATCTCACCAAGCGCCAGGTCAAGAAGTATCGCGAGGAGCGCGGAGAAGAGCCCAATGATCGCTGAACGAGCAGCCGGGTCGTATGGGCATCCTCGCTGCGACGGTTGGCCCACTCACACGGCTTTTCCGGATGTGACGAGGGTCATGAACGTATCCTTTAGAGCGAGGGAGCGGAAGCTTTGAACATATACGAGTACCAGGGCAAGGAGCTTTTCGGTCGTTACGGGATACCGGTTCCGGACCAGCGGGTCGTCGAGGACGCCGAGGGCGCCCGAGCAGCGGCGCAGGAGTTCGGGAAACCGGTTGTGGTCAAAGCCCAGGTGCCGGCCGGCGGCCGGGGCAAAGCGGGCGGTGTGAAAGTGGCGCGTGACCCCGAGGACGCGGTACGGCGCGCGGAAGAGATCTTCGGGCTCACCATAAAGGGATACCCGGTGCGGAGAGTCCTAATTACTCCTGCAGCCGAGATCAAGAAGGAATACTACCTGGGGATAACGGTCGACCGCGCCGGCAAGGCGTTCGTGTTGATCCTCAGTGCGGCAGGCGGCGTGGATATCGAGGAGCTTGCCGAAGAGCGCCCCGAAGAGATCCACACCTTGTCGATCTACCCGCAGCAAGAGCTGGAGCGGTCCCGGCTCGACAAGGTTCTCCGGCAGGTATTCGAATCCGAGAGCCGGGTGGTGCAGGCGCGGGAAGTTGCCGAAACACTCTACCGGATGTTTCTGGAGAAGGATTGCAGTCTGGTAGAAGTGAATCCGTATGCAGTAGTGGACGAGGACCGGCTTGTTGCGTTGGATAGCAAAGTCAGTTTCGACGACAATGCGGTTTTTCGGCACGAGGATGTCGCTGAGATGCGGAACCCGGAGGAGTGGAGCGACGACGAGCGCGATGCGAAGGATGCGGGCTTGGCGTTCGTTAGCATGGAGGGAGATATCGGTTGCATCGTTAATGGAGCCGGACTGGCGATGGCTACTATGGACATTATCAAGCTCTACGGCGGAAACCCCGCCAACTTCCTTGATGTCGGCGGGAGCTCCAGTCCTGACAAGGTCGTGAATGCCCTCCGGATCATACAGCGCAACCCCCGCGTAGACTCAATTCTCGTGAATATCTTCGGTGGCATCACCCGTTGCGACGACATCGCCAACGGCATCCTCATGGCTCTAGAACAGATTGATCTCAAAGTCCCCATGGTTGTTCGTCTCATTGGAACGAACGAGGAAGAAGGACGGCGACTACTCACGGATGCCGGGTTCGAGGTGGCCGAGGAGCTGTCCGTTGCGGTGAATAAGGTAGTTGACTTCTCCGGGAGCGGGCGCGCCGGTGCCGGGCAACAAGCATCGACAGGACCACGAGTGTCATAGCTGGAGCAGGTGGAGAGCGATGAGCATATTGATCGACCAGAACACGCAAGTAGTCGTCCAGGGCATAACCGGGCGTGATGGCGCCTTCCACGCCCAACAAATGAAGGCCGATGGCACGAAGGTGGTGGCCGGAGTGACTCCGAAGAAAGGTGGTCAGGAGGTCGATGGAATTCCCGTCCACAATTCCGTTCGTGAAGCTCGAGCGAAGAGCAGGATTGACGCTGCCGTGATATTTGTGCCCGAGCGCTTTGCTTCCTCGGCGATACAGGAAGCGGCGGACAACGACATTCCGCTTATCGTCTGCATCACCGAGGGAATCCCGGTGAACGACATGGTACGAAACTACCACTATGTCCGCGAACGTGGAGTGCGGCTTATTGGGCCAAATTGCCCCGGGCTTATCACTCCGGGGGCGTGCAAGATCGGCATCATGCCGGCACGCATCCACAGCCCCGGCACGGTGGGAGTTATCTCGCGGAGCGGCACCCTTACGTACGAGGTTGTCCACAATCTTACGCGGGCCGGGCTGGGGCAGAGTACCTGCATCGGCGTTGGGGGGGACCCGATCATCGGGTCGGACTTTGTGGACATGCTTGCTCTCTTCGAGGAAGACCCTGGGACTAGCGCAGTCGTGCTGATCGGTGAGATCGGAGGCGAGGATGAAGAGCGAGCTGCGGAGTACATCAGAGAACACGTTACCAAGCCGGTGGTCGCGTTTGTATCCGGTCGAACCGCGCCGCCGGGAAAGCGAATGGGCCACGCGGGCGCCATTATCTCAGGAGGGAAAGGAACTTCCGAAGCCAAAGTGAAAGCGTTCGGCGACGCGGAGGTGCCGGTCGCGGACAAACCGGACGAGATCCCGGATCTCCTCCGCGAACGTTTGGGAACGTAAGCACCGTCGAAGGCCCCGAGCGGTGGAACCATGGCAATGCGGGGCACGTGATCCGTATGAGAAATCTGGATATAACGAATGCACGGTTTGTCGATGAGCTGTTCCAAGCATGGGAGCAGAACCCCGAATCGGTAGATCCGGCCTGGAGCCGGTTCTTCGAGGCGATTGCAAACGGGACTGCCGGTTTGCCGGCCGCGGAGCGGGCCGCAGGCGAGGAGTCGTTGGCCCCTCCCGACACTCTGCCGGAGGGAGCCCCGGCCGACTCTGGAGAGACCGACCCCGGAGAGACCGACCCTGGAGAGGCCGGGCCGGCGGGCTCCGGCCGTCTCCGAGGTGCCTTGAGCACGGGAGCCGACGGAGCATCCACTGGTAGCCGGCAGCAGACGCGCCGGACTGACGGGGAGCGCCGCACGTACATGCCGGTGGTAAGCTCGGCGGTTGGAAAATACGCGCCGGCGACTGCTCCAGGGGAACGAGCTCACACCGGGGAGACGACTGAGGCTCACCAGGCAAAACAGGTGCGCGTGGAAATGCTCCTGTGGGCGTATCGAGACGTTGGATACCTGTATGCTGACCTCAACCCGCTCGGTGAGTACACGACGCCTGAGCTGAAGTACATGTTCTATACCGCAGAGGGGTACTATCAGAGTCTCGAGCACACCGCTTTCGGTCTGTCCGACGACGATCTAGACCGGGAGTTCGAGGTAGGCGGATACTTCTCGTCTCAGCCGATGAAGCTTCGCAATCTCATCGAGCTCTTCAATCGAACCTATGCCGGGACGATGGGCGTGGAGAACGTCCATATCCAGAACAAGGTCATGCGTCGATGGCTCATCGAGCGCCTGGAGAGCCCCAGCAAGCAGAAGCAGTGGAGTGACGAGGATCGGAGGACGATTCAGCGTGGCCTGATTCGTGCGAACGAGCTCGAGCAGTTCATCCACACGACCTTCATTGGCCAGAAACGCTTTAGCCTGCAAGGGTGCGAGGTGCTTGTGCCTGCATTGAGGTACATGCTCAGCTCTGCCGCTGCCCACGGTTTGCAGGAGATCGTCCTCGGTATGACGCATCGCGGGCGCTTAAACGTGTTGACGAATGTGCTGGACCGGGACAGCGCCGACATCTTCGCTCAGTTCACCGAGAACTACAAGCCGCATGAGTTCGGCGGTTCCGGAGACGTCAAGTATCACCTCGGGCACAGCCTGGACCACACTGATGAGCAGGGTAACCGCATCCACGTGAGTCTCGTGGCGAACCCGAGTCACCTGGAGGCGGTAGATCCGGTAGTCGAAGGGAAAGCGCGCGGCATTCAACGGAGAAGGAAGGATCGGCATAGAAAGCGCGTTATGCCGGTTCTGGTCCACGGCGATGCCGCTTTCAGTGGTCAGGGCGTGGTTTCCGAGACGCTGAACTTGAGCAGGCTCAAAGGGTACCAGACAGGAGGTACCGTCCATATTATCGTCAACAATCAGATCGGCTTCACAACGGCTAGCCGCGATGCACGCAGCACCTTTTTCGCGACGGACATTGCCAAGGGGCTGCCCATTCCCGTGTTCCACGTCAATGCCGACGATCCGGAGACGGTGCTCCAGGCGGTCGACTTGGCGATGCGATATCGGCAGAAGACTGGGTACGACGCGATCGTCGACATCATCTGCTACCGGCGGTTCGGGCACAACGAAAGCGACGAGCCTTCGTTTACCCACCCCCTGATGTACCGCCGCATCGAGGAGCATCCGTCGGTGACATCGATCTACGGGAAGACACTGGCCGACGCGGGGGTCTTCTCGGAAGAGGACCAGGAAACCGAGCGCCGGCGCTATCGCGAGCTTCTCAAGGGGGCGCTGGAGCGGGCTCGTGGGGATTACGAGCCGAAGGTCAACGATGCATTCCAGACGGGAGAGTGGCGACATCTTCAGCAGGAGTACTCCCATGATCCGGTTCTGACCGGCGTAGAGCGGGAGCGACTCGAGCGCGTCGGTCAACTGGTGACCACGGTACCCGACGGATTTTCCATCCACAGCAAGCTCAAACGGTTTGTGAAAGATCGTCAGAAGGCGCTCGCGGCGGGCGCCGGGATCGATTGGAGCTTGGCGGAGACTCTGGCGTTTGGGTCGCTGCTGCTGGAAGGCTATCCGATTCGCTTGAGCGGGGAGGATTCTGCGCGAGGCACGTTCAGCCAACGCCACGCGGTGTGGTGGGATACCAATAGCCCGATTCCGCGAACGCATACGCCGCTCCGGAACCTGTCCTCCGATCAGGCGTGGTTCAGCGTGTACGACAGCCCGCTGTCTGAGTTCTCAGTTCTTGGGTTCGACTACGGCTACTCCCTGGTACAGCCGAACATTCTCACCCTGTGGGAAGCGCAATTCGGCGACTTCGTGAACGGCGGGCAGGTGGTAATCGACCAGTTCATAGCTGCAGGTGAGAAAAAGTGGTTCCGGGCCAGCGGGCTCGTGCTTCTTCTCCCGCACGGGTATGAAGGTCAAGGCCCGGAGCACTCCAGTGCACATTTGGAGCGTTTCCTTCAGCTTTGCGCTGAGAACAACCTCCAGGTCGTGAATCCTACTACCCCGTCGCAGTATTTCCACCTTCTTCGGCGGCAACTCAAGCAACCGTTCCGTAAGCCGCTCATCGTTATGACACCGAAAAGTCTGTTGCGCCACAAGGAGTGTATCTCGGATCTCAATGCGATGGTAGAGGGGAGCTTCCAGCAGGTGCTTGACGATCCGGAGGCGCCTGCGCGGGTCGACAATCTTCTCTTCTGTTCCGGCAAGGTGTTCTACGATCTGGTGGCGGAGCGGCGGAAACTCGAGGACGCCGGCACGGCCATCGTTCGTATCGAGCAGCTCTATCCCCGGCCCAAAGAGAGTTTGCGCGCCGTTGCGCGGCAGTATGCCGATGCAAAGCGGGTGGCTTGGGTTCAGGAGGAGTCGTACAACCGCGGTGCACAGGCGCATATCCGGCCATGGCTCGCTGCGCTGTTGGGGCGTGATCACATACCGTACGTCGGTCGCAGGGCCAGTGCGAGCCCTGCAACCGGGAGCCATGCCGAGCACGTCGAAGAAGCCCGCGTTCTGCTGGATCGGGCGTTCGACCGGGAGGCCGACGCGGCAGGGGAGCAAGAGGACTCCACTGCGAAGATAACGGCGGCATCCGGTGGATTGCCTTCACAGAAAGAGAGTAGCTCGCCGGAGAAGGCCCGGAACGGAGCTGAAAAATGAGCGGAATGAGACAGGAAATCGTCGTCCCTCAAGTGGGTGAGAGCGTGGCGAGCGGTGTGCTTGCCACATGGTTGAAAGGCGAAGGTGACACGGTCAAAGAAGGCGAGGATCTGTTTGAGCTCGAGACCGACAAGGCCACGCTGAACGTTCCTGCCCCGACTGACGGCGTGCTCGAGATCACCGTCGAGGCTGAGACTGAGATCTCGGTGGGTCAGGTGGTTGGCTATGTGCAAACCGCCGCGTCCGGTGGGAGCGACGGTTCGGCAGGAACCCGGACCGGAGAAGCCGGTGGCAACCGACAGGCCGGCGGTAGTGGGGACGCCGAGACTCATTTGAGCCCCGCCGTTCGGCGCGTTGTCTCGGAGTACGGGCTGGACGTCTCGCGTATTGACGGGACCGGCAAGGGTGGCCGGATAACGAAAGAGGACGCATTGCGCGCGGCGCGGAGTCAGGCGGGGCCGGAAGGCCGGAGAGAAGAGAGCGGCCACGAGGAGAGATCGGATGAGGCACCGTCGGTTGAGACGGCGTCGGAGGTAGCGGCGTCGGAAGTAGCGGCGGCGCGCGGCCCGGAACCGAGCGAAGGGCAGCCAGTGCAGACGCGGCGGAAGCTGAGCACGCTGCGCAAACGGGTTGCAGCGAATCTCGTCGAAGCCAAACAGAATGCGGCTCATCTGACCACCTTCAATGAGGTGGATATGTCCTCGGTAGTAGAGCTGCGCAAACGGCTAAGAGATCCTTTTCAGGAGCAGCACGGCGTGAAGCTTGGTTTTATGAGCTTCTTCGTGAAGGCGAGCCAGGCGGCCTTGAAAGAATATCCCGAGGTAAATGCCTACCTCGAAGAGGAAGAGATCGCCTACAACCATGTGTTCAATATCGGTGTCGCGCTTTCCACCGAGCGGGGACTCATGACGCCGGTGATCCGCCGGGTGGAACAGAAGAGCTTTGCCGATATCGAACGGGAGGTCGTCAGCTTCATGGAGCGGGCTGAACAGAAGCGGCTGATGCCCGACGAGCTCACCGGCGGGACCTTTACGATCTCCAACGGGGGTGTGTTTGGGTCCATGCTTTCGACTCCTATCCCGAACCCTCCGCAGACAGCTGTGCTCGGAATGCATGCGATTACCAAACGCCCGGTTGCGGTAGAGGATGAAGTCGTGATCCGACCGATGATGTATCTGGCGTTGAGCTACGACCACCGGATGATCGACGGTCGCGAAGCAATCGGATTCCTCAATCGCATCAAGGAGTGTATCGAGGATCCCGCCCGGATGCTGCTCGAGATCTGAGGATCGGGATGAGCGGGCCGAAGGCGCAGTAGCTCGAGTAACGTTTGCTTGACCGAGGGCTCCGCTTGCGCAGGTGAGATGGCTCGGTAGACGAAGGACTCGTGACAACTTGGGAGAGGAACAACAGACGATGCCGGAACAGGGCAGCGAAAAAAGACAATCGCAAAAGGGAGGCGAGAGATTCGATCTCGTGGTGGTCGGAGCCGGACCCGGCGGCTACGTGGCAGCAATTCGTGCCGCGCAGCTCGGCCTTCGCACTGCGCTCGTCGAACGCCGATCTACTTTGGGTGGGACCTGCCTGAACATCGGGTGTATTCCCTCGAAGGCCTTGCTCGACTCGAGCGAGCAATATGCGAAGGCGCTTACCGGACTGGCAGACCACGGTGTGAAGGTAGGTGATGTCGAACTAGACCTTGCGACCATGATGAAGCGAAAAGACCGCGTGGTACGGCAGCTCACACGCGGGGTGGCGTCTCTGACGAAAGCGAACGGTGTCGTCGTCTACGCCGGGGCAGGCCGTGTGCTCGGTGCGGGACGCGTGGCGGTCGGGGCCTCGGGAGACGCGTCGGACCACGGGACGGGCGGCGGAAACGAAACCGTTCTCGAGAGTGACTACGTGGTGCTGGCGCCGGGAAGCAACGCTATCGAGCTTCCGGTAGCGCCGTTCGACGGAACGAAGGTCGTGAGCTCGACGGAGGCGCTCTCGTTTGACGCGGTCCCGGAGCGGATGATCGTCATTGGCGGTGGTGCTATAGGGCTGGAGATGGCCAGCGTGTGGGCGCGTCTTGGGGCCGAGGTAACAGTGCTCGAGCGGCTCCCTACGTTGATTCCGGGTTGGGACGACGAGCTGGCGGCCGGCCTACGAAAAGAGCTCGAGCGGCAGGGACTTGCGGTGCACTGCGGAGTAAACGTTACCGAGTGCCGTGCTGAGGGGGCGAGGGCGACGGTGCGTGCTGAGCAGTCCGAGGGGAGCGCGCTCGAGCTGGAGGTAGATCGTGTGCTCGTCGCGGTGGGCAGACGTCCTTACACCGTAGGTCTTGGACTCGAGGAGTGCGGCGTCGAGCTCGATGATGGTGGGCGGATTTCGATCGATGACGACTTTCGAACCGCCGTAGAGGGAGTGTATGCCATTGGCGACGCAGTCCGCGGTGCGATGCTGGCGCACAAGGCCCAGGAGGAGGGTGTAGCAGTAGCCGAACTGATTGCGGGACGAGCAGGTCATGTGAACTACGATGTGGTGCCGAGCGTCGTGTACACCTGGCCGGAGGTTGCCGCGGTTGGGAGATCGGAAGCGGAGCTGACACGGGACGGGGTTCCGTTCCGCTCGGGTACATTCCCGTTCTCTGCAAACGGGCGCGCCCTCGGCATGGGTGACAGTGCAGGCTTCGTGAAGCTATTGGCGCATGAGGACACCGATCGCTTGTTGGGAGCTCACGTTATCGGTCCGTGGGCAAGCGACCTCATCGGCGAGTGTGCAGCGGCGATGGAGCTTGGGGGTAGTGCCGAGGATCTTGCCCGAACAGTCCACGCGCATCCGACGTTGTCGGAAGGAGTCAAGGAAGCCGCACTGGGCGTGGACGGAAGGATGATCCACGGGCTATAGGTGTGGGCGAAGGAGTCTTGGAACGCGGCTCCCGGAGGGTGCCCCCGGGGGGCGAGTCCGTTCGGATATCACTTGAGCGAAATGGAAGAAGTGTAAGGCAACGATTGTTGGTACCGAAAGAGGGCGCAGCAGCGCAGTTGGAAGGCGCCTGAAGAGAACCAGGCGCTCGCTCCGAGCCTTTCGGAGCTACTAGTACCGCCAATTCTTGTCTCACTATCAAAGGGAGAAGAAAAAACGATGACGAAGCCGGAATTCTCAAAAGGGTTAGAAGGAGTTATCGCGGCCGAGAGCCGGATCTGCAAAATTGACGGCGAGCAAGGCAAGCTCTACTACTGTGGCTACTCGATAACGGACCTGGTCGAAAACTGTAGCTTCGAGGAGGTCACGTACCTGCTACTGTATGGGGAGCTTCCGAACCGCCGGCAGCTGGACGCGTTTACGCTGAAGATGCGCGCGAACAGGAAGCTGCCCGAGCCCGTGAAGGATATGATTCGGAGTTTTCCGGAGCGCGCGCACCCCATGGAGCTCCTGCAGTCGGTGATCGCCTATCTCTCGGGCTATACCGAGCATCAGATTCACCATGGCCCCGACTGCTACTGTACCGATACGCTTCACCAGGTGGCCCAGCTCCCATCGGTGATTGCAGGGCACTGGCGTACGCGTAACGGGCGGGAACTCGTAGATCCGCGGGCTGATCTGAGCCACGGGGCGAACTTCCTATATATGCTTACGGGCGAGGTTCCCGATGAGCGCGACGGGCGGCTCATGGACGCCTCTCTCGTTCTGCACGCTGAGCACAGCTTCAATGCTTCCACGTTTACCGCCCGCGTAGTAGCGTCAACCATGAGCACTTGTTACTGCTCGATCTCGGCTGCCATGGGAGCGCTGTACGGAAGCCTGCACGGCGGCGCCAACGAGCGTGTCATGGAGATGGTCGACGAGATCGGAAGCGTCGAAGCGGTCTCCGGCTACGTGAAAAAGGCGCTCGATGAGAAACGCAAGATCATGGGCATGGGCCACCGCGTCTATCGAGCAAAAGATCCCCGCGCGGTTGCAATTGAGGGATACCTCCGCGACCTCTCGGAACGGAAGGGCAATCAGGACTACTATTCGATTCTCAAGGAGATAGAACGCGTTTTTCGGGAACGCATGGAGGAGGCCGGGAAGCCGATCTACCCCAACGTTGACTTCTTCTCCGGTGCTGTCTATCGGCTCTTGGGAATTCCGCGAGAGCTCTTCACCCCGGTCTTCGCCATGGCTCGGGCCGCGGGCTGGCTGAGCCACATCCTGGAGCAGCGAGCGGGTAATCGCCTCTATCGTCCCAAAGCCTACTACACCGGCGAGATCGATCGCCCTTTCGTTCCGTTGGACCGGCGCTGAGCCGAGTAAGCTTGCCGGTCGTTGGCGGGTACCGGACGGCGAGAGTGCGAGACGGCGAGAGTACCGGACGGCGAGAGTGCCTCGGCGCATCGCGGATCGAGCCGGCGCCGGAGCAAAGCGGGCTCGTCAATCGCGGAGTGCGCTAAGACTCCTCGTCCTCGGGGACGTTCCGCTCGAGCGCCTCGATCCAAATGCGGGGTGAAATGTCGCTGGGGGCGCGCCAATCGCCGCGTGGCGAAAGCGAACCACCGCTTCCGACTTTGGGGCCGTTGGGAAGGCAGCTTCGCTTGAATTGGGACGTGCCGAAAAAGCGCCGCAGGAATTCTCGGAGCCACTTCTTGATCGATGCGAGGGGATACTCGTTGCGCATATCGTCGGGGACGCTCTCCGGCCACGACCCCGCATCTCCGTCGTGCCACGCATGGTAGCAGAGGAACGCGACCTTGGCGGGAGAGAACCCGTAGCGCGACACGTAGTACAGGTGAAAGTCCTGCAGCTCGTACGGGCCGATGATGTCTTCGGTCCGTTGGGCGGGACCGGCCTCGCCGGTCGTTGAGGCCCCCTGCAGGTCAGGTGTAGCGGGCCGCGCAGGGGGCTCTCCTTTGTGCGCCTCGGATGATTCTTGGGGGTGTTCTGTTGTGTTCTGCTTCCGTGCTGGTCCGGGCTTGGGCTCAGGGCGGGGTTGCTCGCCGGGGCCGGAGCCGGGCACGAGCTCCGGGGAAATCTCCGTAGCAAGGATCGACCGGAGCACCTGATTGGTCTCCGCGTCGAGCTCGCCGGACTCGGCGATCCAGCGGATGAGCTCCCGGATGAGTGTTTTGGGCAACGAGGCGTTAACGGCATAGTGGCTCATGTGGTCGCCCACCCCGTAGGTGGTCCAGCCCAGCGCCAGCTCGCTGAGGTCTCCGGTACCGACTACGAGCGCGTCGTGGAGGTTGGCCAGGCGAAAGAGCCTGCTGGTTCGCTCACCGGCCTGCACGTTCTCGAAGGTTCGGTCATAGGCAGGGGCCCCCTGCGCATAGGGGTGACCGATGTCACGGAGCGCCTGCATTGCGCCGGGAGTGATATCGATCTCCGACGCGCTCACCCCGAGTCTTTTCATAAGCTGCCACGCGTTTCGATAGGTCCGATCGCTTGTGCCGAACCCGGGCATGGTGTACGCGAGTATGTTTCTTCGCGGCAACCCGAGCCGGTCCATCGTCCGAGCGGCCACGATAAGCGCGTGGGTGGAGTCGATCCCGCCTGATACCCCGACGACGAGCCGCTGGATCCCGGTCGCGCGCAAGCGCTTGGCAAGCGCCTGCACCTGGATGTTGTACGCCTCGAAACAGCGCTCGCCGCGGCGGTCCGGGTCAGCCGGAACGTACGGGAATCGAGGGATGGCGCGCAGGAGGTTGGTTGCTCGCGGCGGATCGATGTCGACCGAGACGTAGCGGAAGCCGCTGCCATCGACGGCATTTCTCGCGGCGTCGGCCGTGCAGTCGGCGGCTTTGGCCGGGACGCCGGGGGCGGAGGTTGCCGCGGTGTCCTCGTAAGCGACGGGTCTCCCGCCTCCCGAGGCGGGAGATTGGGCTTGCACGCCCGAGCCGGCATCCGCGCCTGATCGAATCTCTGGGCTTGATCTCGCCTCCGGGGTCGAGCGAAAGTGGACAGCGGAGCGGCGGGCATCACGAAAGCTGCTGACCCGCATCCGCTCGCCCGCGAGGAGCTCGCAGTCGATATCCGTCACGAGAAGTTGCGGACTGTCCGAGAACCGGTTGCCCTCGGCGCAGAGTCGGCCGTTCTCATAGATGAATGCGTGGCCGTCCCATGCTAAGTCGGTGGTTGATTCGCCTGAGCCCAATGCGGAGTAGAGATAGGCAGCCAGGCACTTTGCCGATTGCGACTGAGCCAGGAGCTTCCGGTAGTCCGCTTTCCCGATCGTCACATTGCTGGCGCTTAGATTCGCGAGGATTGTGGCGCCGGCAAGAGCGGCACCGGTGCTCGGCGGTTGGGGCGACCACACGTCCTCGCAGATCTCCATGTGGAGGGTCAGCCCAGGTATGCGCGGGGCAGAGATCAAGAGGTCGGTCCCGAATGGTACGGACTGGCCGAGCAACTCGACTCTGCGGAATGCGGCCGACGAGGCAGAGGAGAAGTAACGCCCCTCATAGAACTCGCCGTAACTCGGCAAGAACTGCTTGGGCACAACAGCCACAATCCGCCCGCCGCAGAGTGCGACGCCGCAGTTGAAGAGCTGGTCGGAGAAGCGAAGCGGGAGACCGACTACAACGATCCCCGGCAGTTGGAGGCTCGCCCGAAGGACGGTTGCCAGTGCCTCTTCGGCGGCTGTAAGTATCTGGCGCTGGCGAAAGAGCTCGTCCAGGCAGTACCCGGTAAGGCCCAACTCCGGGAAGAGCGTCACGACGGCGCCCTGCTCCGCGGCCTGCTCCGCGATAACGACAGTGCGCTCCGCGTTGAAATCCGGCTCCGCGGGGAGGTGCTCCGGCACCGCCACCGCAACGCGCACAAACCCGTGTCGATATGGGTTCCAGAATTCCGAGCTCATGGCTGCCCCCTTCGCGCCCATCCTCACCCGCTGGTATCGATACTGTCCAGCGTCTTCACACCGTCGCGTACGTGCTCGGCGGACGTATCGAGATCGGCCTTTTCCTGTTGGGAGAGTGGGAGCTCGATAATACGCTCTACACCTCCGGAGCCGAGTACGATCGGAACCCCGAGATAGATTCCTTGATACCCGAACTCGCCGTCGAGATACGCACTTGCGGGGCAGTAGCGCTTCCGTCCGGTTACTACGGCCTCTGCCATGCGTGCAGCCGACGCCGCCGGCGCATAGAACGCGCTTCCGGTCTTCAGGTACGAAACGATCTCACCGCCGCCCTTTCGGGTTCTTTCGATCAACTGCTCTATGGTCGCCTTGTCCAGAAGCTCCTTGACCGGGACTCCTGCTACCGAGGTGTAGCTCGGCAGCGGCACCATACTGTCGCCATGCCCGCCGAGAACCATCGCTTGAACGTCCGCCGGGAGGACACCAAGTTTTTCGGCGATGAAGTACTGGAAGCGGGTCGAGTCGAGGATTCCTGCCATCCCCACGACACGGCGCGAGGGGAACTGCGTCTCACGGAGCAGCACCATCGAGATGATATCGAGCGGGTTTGCTACCGCAATAACCACTGCATTCGGCGCATAGTGGGCGATATTCTTGCCGGCTGTTTGCGCGATCCCCACGTTGGTCTTGAGGAGATCCATTCGGTCCATGCCCGGTTTCCGTGGGATGCCGGCGGTGTGGACGACGACATCCGCTCCCGCGATCTCTGCATAGTCGTTGGTCCCGGCTACCGTTCGCGCGAAACCGGTGGACGGTGCCGTGTGGGAGAAATCGTCGGCCTTCGCCTGCGGCATTCCTTCCACGACGTCTACTAAGGTGACGTCGGCGATGTTTGATTTGGCTACGAAGTATGCGCACGTCGCTCCGACATTCCCGGCACCAATGACTGCTACCTTCTTTGCCATGTTCTCTCTCCTGTCAATGCCCATGTCCGCGTCCTTTTCTTTCCACCGTCATCCGCCGCACAGTCTCCGCTGCGTGATCGAGCCGGCGGCGCTCGTCCCGGTCCAGCTGGAGCTCGAAGAGGCGGCGGACTCCCTCGGCGCCAAGCACCGCCGGAAGACTCAAAGCTACTCCGTGCAGGCCGTACTGCCCCTGCAGCGCGGTCGTTACCGGGAGCACGCGGCCGGTATCGCGGACGATTGCCTCGACGATGTCCACGGCGGCCGTCGCCGGAGCGTAGAATGCACTTCCCGCAGCCTCATCGCGGAGAATGTCGGTGCCCGCCTGCCTGGTTTCGTCGACGATCTCCTTGAGGCGAGATTCGGGGATGAAACTCGAAACGGGCACGCCTCCTGCGCGACAATACTGAGGAAGCGGAATCAGGTCTGCGTCATGCCGACCTATGACGAGCGCGTTTACATCCTCCGAAGCAGTGTCCAGCTCTGTTGCCAGGAGTGACCGCAATCGGAGCGAGTCTACCGCGCATCCCACGCCGATCACGCGGTTGGGCGGAAGCTGCGCCATTCGAGCAAGGATCGTCACGAGCGGATCAACGGGCTCGGTTGCCACCACCACCACGCCCTGGAAGTCGCGTAAGCTGGAAGCAAGCTGCTCCACTTCAGGGAGGTTTTGCTCCAGAAGCTCCCGGCGGCTGAGATCGCTCGTTCGAGGGGCTCCGGCTGCAATCACGATCACGTCGGTGCCCAGAACATCCTCCAGCGAATCTGAGCCTTGCAGCGGATACCGGTAACCGGACAACGGCGCCAACTCCATGATATCGAGCGCTTTCCCGGTGGAAAGGCCCTCCGTTTCGTCGTAAACCACCACAGGGGCTACGTTGCGCTCCGCCAAAAAGAAGGCAACATTTGCACCGATGTCTCCTGCTCCGACTATACCAACCTGCTTCATGGACAATCTCCCGTCGCTTCAACTAGGCTTGCTTCACCTTACTATACCGTTCGTTGTCTACGCTGTCACGGATACTCTGCGATCGTTGCACTCCGAAAGCGTCAATCGGTATAGTGACCGCAAGGGAATTTAAAGGGCATCAGGAGCAACGCCGTATGAGCACACAGGATAACGTTCGCACTGAGACGGACACGATGGGTGCGGTTTCCATACCTGCGTGGGCCTACTGGGGTGCGCAGACGCAGCGAGCCATAGTGAACTTCACGGTCTCCGCCAAGCGTATCCCGGGGCCGATGATTCGCGCATTGGGCATGATAAAAAAGGCCGCGGCGGTGGTAAACCGGACTCTTGCCGAGTTGGAAGACGAGCGGGGCAAGGCAATCGAGCAGGCGGCCGGCGAGGTGATCGACGGCAGATGGGACGAGCATTTCCCGCTCGATGTGTTCCAGACGGGAAGTGGTACGTCATGGAACATGAACGCCAATGAAGTAATAGCAAATCGGGCGAACGAGCTTCTCGGACAGCCGTTGGGCACGAAGACTCCGGTGCATCCGAACGATCACGTGAACCGGAGCCAGAGCTCCAACGACGTTATTCCGACCGCGGTGCACATTGCCAATCGCATGGTGGCGGACGATCTGTTGGCGGCATTGGGCGTCCTGGCAAAGAGCTTTCGAGCCAAAGCGCGGGAGTTCGCCGATGTGGTCAAGCTGGGCCGAACGCATCTTAAGGACGCGGTGCCGATGACGCTGGGGCAGGAGTTTGAGACCTTTGCGGTCCAGGTCGAGAAGAACCGGGATCGCATTCGGGGAACTCTTGCCGACATCGAGGAGATCCCTCTCGGGGGTACGGCCGTCGGGACAGGACTGAATGCACCGGCGGACTACCGCGACCGAGCGATCGCGGAGATCGCCGGGCTCAGCGGTTATCCGTTTCAGCCGGCGGGGCTGCCGTTCGAAGGGATTGCCGCGCGTGACGCTCAGGTAGCATATGCCGGAGCGCTTAACACCCTCGCTACGAGCCTGATGAAGATTGCCAACGATCTCAGGCTGCTGGACTCGGGGCCTCGTAGCGGGCTTGGCGAGATCGCGCTGCCGGCGCTCCAGCCCGGCAGCTCCATCATGCCGGGAAAAGTCAACCCGGTCATCCCGGAAATGCTGATCCAGGTCGCGGCGTACGCGCACGGAAAGACGATCTCGGTGACGATGGGCGGGCAAAACGGTCCGTTGCAGTTGAACATGATGAACCCGCTAATCGCCTCGGAGGTGGTCGAATCGAGCGAAATCTTGGGGAACGCGTGCCGGGCGGTTGCGGAGAAATGCGTCGACGGAATCACGGCCGATGTGGCGCGCTGCAACTACTGGATCGAGTGGAGTCTGGCGATGGTGACGCCGGTCGCGAAGGTCATCGGGTACGACAAGGCAAGCGAGCTTGCTTACAAGGCGTTTCAAGAGCGTCGTACCATCCGCGAGGTGATCCGCGAATCCGGAGTGTTGAGCGAAGCGGATCTGTCACGCCTCCTCGATCCGGGGAGGATGGTATGAGGGCAGCAGCCACGAATCGTTCTCGGGGGCGTTTTGGGAGGCGTTCTTGCCTCCGGCGCCGGCGCGATGTACACTTTGGAGTATGGAACTGAATCAGACCGATCCGGCCTACGTAGAGGCTCTCAATCTCTATTTGACCGGAGACTGGGCAGGTGCCGAGCCGAAGCTGGTGCAGCTTGCGGACACGTATCCCGGTAGCACCTTCGTTCGTCTGCTGCTCGGCAACACGTACTATAGCCTGGGGAAGTTGAACGAGTCAGTGGACGCGTATCGTTCGGTGCTCCAGATGAGCCCGGAGCTGGCAGCTGTGCGGTACAAGCTGGGCGTATGCTACTACCGCATGGGACGGCTTCTGGCTGCGCTGGAGCAGTTCGAGCAGGTTCGTGCCGGTGGTGGGCAGAGCCATGCGATGGCCGGCTACTTCGTCGGCCTGATCAACTTCTTTCTCGGAAACAACGAGGACGCGGCTATCGGGTTCGAGGAGCTCAAGGGTCAGTCGTCGGAGTCGTTGATCGCGAACTTCTATCTGGCGCAGCTCAAGCTGCAAGACAAGGACTATTTGGGCGCGCTGGAACTGCTACGGGAGCTCGTCGAGCAGAGTCCGGACTTCGCTGAGGTTCATTACATGATGGGAACCGCGCATTACGGTCTCCGGGACAACAACCAGGCGATCCAGTGCTTTCGCCGTGCCCTGGAGCTGAATCCCCAGGATGACCGAGCGAAGACCAAACTGACGCTTCTCACCGATGTCCAGTTCGCGTGACCCGGCCAGGCCGGGGACCTTCGGGAAACCCGAAACCGTCCGCAAAGCGGAACGTCTCCGGCACCGTGCGGTGCCGGTGTTCCAGTAACACTCTCATTCCCGTCTTTCGACAGCGCCCGGGTGAGTAGCTCGACACTCCATCCGCGAGAAGCGCTACAAGGAGTTCTCTGTGTCGAATCGCGTTGAGCCATACCATAGTCCGGCGCCGAATGGGCGGTCGCCGGATCATCCGGCGTTCGAGCGCATCGGCGTCGACGAGCTGCGCGAGTACAATGCGCACGGCCTCTGGTTTCGGCATCGAGCTACCGGTTGCGAGGTATACCATGTAGCCAACGATGATCCGGATAAGCTCTTCGCCTTTGTATTCAAGACGGTACCTCCGGATTCGAGTGGCGTTGCCCATATTCTCGAGCACACCGTCCTCTGCGGCTCTCGGCGGTATCCGTTAAAAGACCCGTTCGTTCGTATGATGCAGGGGAGCATGTACACGTTCCTCAACGCGCTGACATTTCCCGACAAGACAGTGTACCCCGCCGGCAGCACGGTAACGCGCGATCTGTTCAATCTCATGTCGGTGTACGGAGACGCGGTCTTCTTCCCCCTGCTCACGGAGGACATGTTCCGACAGGAGGGACACCGGCTTGAGCTCGACCAGGAGGGGCGGTTGCGTATCTCCGGGGTTGTGTATAACGAGATGCAAGGTGCGTACTCTACGCACGACGCCATCGCGGGTGAACGAGCGATTCGTTCCCTCTTTCCGGATACGCCCTACGGCTTGGATTCCGGGGGCGATCCGCGACATATTCCGGAGCTAACGTATGAAGCCTTCCGGGATTACCACGCACGCTACTATCATCCTTCAAACGCCCGCATATTCCTCTACGGAGATCTTCCCGTCGGAGACTGCCTGAGTTTTCTGGAAGAGCAATTCCTCGGGGCGTTCAGCGCGAAGGAAGTATCGGCGGAGGTGCCGTTGCAGCCGCGGTGGCAAGAGCCCAGGCCGGTGATGGCCCGTTACCCGGCCGAAGGGAGCGGCGAGGAAGCGAAATCCTCGGTCACGTTGAACTGGCTGCTGGGGTCGGTGGACGACCCGTCGCACCTGATTTCCATGGAAGCGCTGGGAGAGGCTCTCCTGGGAACGAGCGGAGCGCCGCTCTACCAGGCATTGATCGAGAGCGAGCTCGGGGAAGATCTGAGCGGTCCGACCGGACTGGAAAACGAGCTGCGCGAGCTGGTCCTGTCGGCGGGGCTTCGAGGAACGGATCCGGCCCGTGCCGAAGAGATCGAGGCGTGCGTATTGGACGCGCTCCGAAACGTCCGCGATCGCGGACTGGGCCACGATGTGGTGGAGGGAACGCTTCGAAAGCTGGAGTTCAGAAACCGGGAGCGGCGCGGGGTCGGCAACGGTCTGCGCTTGCTGCGGCGCGCAAGCCGCGGGTGGTTGCACGGCCATTCGCCTGCGGCGACCTTACGGTTCACCGAACCTTATCGTGAGCTACGAAGGCGCGCGGAATCAGAGGGATCGTATTTCGAGCGCCTGGTCGACGAGCTCCTTGTGCAGAATGGCCACAGAACAACCTTGACGGTTGTACCGGACAGCGAGCCCGCCGAAGGCCGGCGTGCCGAGTCGGCCGAGCGCCTTGCGCGCATGCGCGAAAGCCTGAGTGAACCGGAGCTACACGCTCTCCAAGAGCGCCAGAAGCGGCTCGAACGGATCCAGCAAGAGCCGGATTCGCCCGAGGCGTTGGCTGCGCTGCCTTCGCTCGATATTCAGGATCTTCCCCGTGAGGTCGAACGGATCGAGTACGAGCGGCGATCTCTCCCCGGCGACGGCGTGCTTCTGACACACGACCTTTTCACGAACGCGATTGTATATATCGATCTGGCGTTGGATGTCTCCGGTGTACCCGATCGATTGCGACCGCTGTTGCCGCTGCTGGCCGAAATCGTGACCGAAACCGGGCTGCCGGATATCGACTACGCAGAAGTAGCTCGGCGCCTTTCGCTTCATACGGGCGGAGTGCGGGCGTCGGTCGACGTTGCGGAGCCGCTTCCCGGCGGGTTAGCCCGGCCCCGGGAAGGAGCGGCACTGACATTCCAGGTTCGGTTCAAAGCTCTCGAGCGCTCCCTCGAAGAGGGCTGGGCGCTTCTCCGCCGGCTTCTTGTGGAAGCAGATCTTACGGACCGGAGGCGCGTACGCGATATCCTCTACGAACGCAGGAACGAGCTGAAGTCGGCACTCGTACCCGGGGGGACGGGCTTCACCGCCACTCGTGCGGCGGCTCAGCTGTCGCCCGCCGAAGCGATTGAGGACGAACTCCAAGGTTTCGGTCAGCTTTTCTATCTGAGCGGAATCGACGCACATCGCGATCTCGATTCACTGATCGAGAGGCTTAGTCAATTGCGCCGATGGATCCTGACGCGAGCACATATCAACGCGGCGGTGGCGGGCTCCGGTGTGTCGCTTGCACGAGCCGAGGAGCTTGTCGGTGAGCTATCGGCTTCCCTCACCGGGAATGAGGGGGCGGACGGAGCCGGGGACGCCGCTTCCGACGGATCGTGCGAGGTTCCGGGAAGGCCTCACGCCGGAGGTGATGCATTTCCGAGCGACGCGTTTCGACAGGTTCGCGTTTCCACCGTGCGTCCTGTCCAGTGCTTTCGTGTCCCTTCCGAAGTGTCGTACGTCAGTGCCGCCACGCGCGGGGCACGGCTGGGGACTCGCGAGCACGCTCACGAGATGGTTCTGGCGCACATTCTTCGAACCGGACGCCTTTGGGAGCGGATACGGATGCAGGGCGGGGCGTACGGCGCTACGGCGTCCACAAACGGGCTTACCGGCGTCTTCGTCTTCGGGAGCTATCGGGATCCGGATATCGTCGCCACTTTCAGGAGCTTTCGCGAAGTGTGCGCTGAGTACGGGCGAACGCCACCCGATGAGAGTGAGATTGTTTCGGGTGTGATTGGTACGGTGGGGCGTGAAGTGAGACCGTTCTCTCCGGGAGAAAAGAACATGGTATCGTTGAAGCGGGCCCTATACGGGGTAGGTGACGACCTCCGACAGAGGCGGCGCGAGGCGCTTCTTGCCACCGGTCCGGACGACATTGCCCGCAGGGCGGCGGCTCTTCGGGACGGACTGGCAGCGTCGGCGGCGAGCGTCCTCGGCGGAGCGGAGGCGGTGGAGCGTGCGCTTCGTGAGGTGAGGCAGCTCTCGGAGCCGATTATCGACGTGCCGCTCTAGCGTGCGGAGCAGGGTAACGAGGAAGCGACGCGGGTTTGACGAAGGGGAACTGAAGGTGCGCGACTCCGTGTCGCGGCCCCACGGATGGTGGTAGCGGTTGGCGTCTACGCGCCGGCCGACTGGCGGTCCCCGTGGCGCGTGCGGTTGAACCAGAACCACAGTTCTGCTATGAGGAGTCAACACGCCGACCGCCTTGGTCGGCGTGTTCGCCGGGAGAAGAAGAATGAGCAATCTGACACTTCGCAACACAATGGGGAATCGACGGGAAGTGTTTCGGCCGTCGGACCACCGGAACGTCCGGGTTTTCACCTGCGGCCCTTCTACCTACCGGCGTCCCCATATAGGAAACTACCGGACGTTTCTCTATGAAGATCTCCTTGTACGGCATCTGGAGTATTTGGGGTACGGTGTCCACCGAGTCATTAACTTCACCGACGTCGAAGATAAGGCGGTAGACGAGGCGGCCGATCGAGGCCTCACAGTCAAGGAGCTGACTGAGGAAACTCACGGGCGATTCCGGGCCGAGGCTCGAACTCTGGGGTTGAGGCTACCGGATCGCATTCCGCAGGCAAGCAGGAGCATTGACGAGGCGGTAGCAATTATCGAACGCCTGGTGGAGCGTGGGCGGGCCTATGCATTCGACGGAAGCTATTTTTTCGATGTTTTTGCGTGCCCGGAGTTCGGCAAGCTGTACGGTCTGGATTCCGTCCGCATGCCCGAGCGCAGGGTTCGTTTTGCCCGCGACACCTACGAAGGGAGAAGGTGGAACCTCGGGGACTTCGTCCTATGGCACGCGGAGTCCGACGATGCCCGCCGAACCGAGGCGGCATGGGAGACACGGATCGGGGTAGGCCGTCCGAGCTGGAACGTGCAGGATCCTGCGATGATCGTCCAGAACTTCGGCGACTCGGTGGACATCGTGTGCGGCGGGATTGACAACCTCTATCGACATCACGATTACAACGTCGCAGTCATGGAAGCGTACAGCGAGAAAGAGTTGGCCGGCTTTTACCTGCACGGTGAGCACCTCGTCGTCAACGGGCGGAAGATGAGCAAGAGCGCGGGGAACGTGCTCTATCCGGAGCACATCCAGGAGGCCGGATACTATCCGCACCATTTGCGCTGGTATCTCATGTCCGCGCACTATCGCACTCGTCTCAACTTCACCTGGGAGCGGTTCGCCGAAGAGGCGGCGCTGATCGACGGCCTCCGGAGTGTCGTCGAAAACTCGCCGAGCGCGGCCGGTGTCTCTCCTTCGCAGGAAGTCCTCACCGTTTTCGAGCGCGAGATGAACGATGACCTTCACGCTGCGGGCGCGGTGCGCGGGCTCGTCGAGCTGTTCGACGGGCGCTCGCAGCTCTCCCCGGAGGAGCTGCAGGCGGTCGAACGCATTGACGTGGTTCTCGGCCTTTTCAGGGATGCACGAAACGAGAGCGTAGGGCCGTAAACCGGCTATCGGTGCGGGGTAGTAGCCGACCCGGCAACGGTGGTACTCTGGCTGTTGGTTGACGGCGGCTACGCGCGGCGAGAGCGGGCCGGCATCCACACCGAGGGTAGTACTGTGGTATTGAGGAGGGATTTCTATGGCTGATACGCAGAACCTTTCGGGCTCCGCACTGCTCGTTATTGACGTGCAGAATGACTTCTGCCCTGGCGGCGCGCTGGCGGTGGAGTCGGGAGATACCATAATCCCTAGAATCAACAGGCTCTCCCCACGCTTCCCGCTGGCAGTTGCCACAAAGGATTGGCACCCGGACGGCCATATATCCTTTGCCTCTCGCCACCAAGGCAAGAAACCGGGCGATACGGTTCCCCATCGAGGCGGCGAACAACAGCTTTGGCCGGACCACTGCGTGCAAGGTACGCGCGGTGCCGAGCTTCATCCGGAGCTGGATATTCGTCCCCTGAACCTCATTCTCCATAAGGGGGTGCAGATGGAGTTGGACTCCTACTCAGCCTTCTACGAGAATGATGGGGAGACGCCGACGGGATTGGACTCCTATCTGACACGGCACGGGATCAACACTGTCTATGTCGTGGGGCTTGCTGAGGATGTTTGTGTGTATTTCACTGCTGTGGATGCTCTGCGGTGTGGCTTCAGGGCACGCGTCGTTGCAGACTGCACCCGGGGAGTAGATGTTCCCAGCGGCGCTCTTGGACGTGCTCGCAAGGACATGCAGAGTCGAGGCGTGGAATACGTTCGGTTCTCGGATATCCCCGGGAATACATGAGGCTGAGGTACTCCACGCCATGAAACAGGAATGTACGATCGAGCTACCGGACGCCCGATTGGGCGCCTATCTCCGGAAGCCGGAAAACGCACGGCTTCTGGTTCTGTTCATACACGGAACGGGCTCCAACAGCCGGAGTCCGCGAAACGGCTTCGTTGCCGAGTATCTGGAGGAGCACGGCTTCGCGAGCCTCCTCTTCGACGTGCTCACCCCGGAGGAAGACGAGAATCCCGATAATCGGTTCGATATCTCCTTGATGGCCGGTCGCCTGGCGGCCGTGATGGACTGGGTGAGTGATCACCCGGACCTCTCCGGAATGGAGATCGCGTGTTTCGGTGCCAGTACCGGCGCCGCCGCGGCCTTCAAGGTAGCCCGGGACAGCAAGTCCGACATTCGGGCGATCGTCTCGCGTGGGGGGAGGCCGGACTTGGTACTCAGCGATTTGCGGAAGGTGCGAGTTCCATCGCTGTTAATCGTAGGAGGGCAGGACTATCAGGTCCGGCAGATGAATGAGCGCGCGATCGAACAGATGAACAAGCCGAAGAAGCTTGTCATCGTGCCGGGGGCAACGCACCTCTTCTCCGAGGAAGGGGCGATGGAGGAGGTTGCCAAGCATGCTGCTGAGTGGTACCGGCGGTTCGTCGGCAGTGGAGAGCTCGATTCCGGTGAGATGTCTCCGGCTACGAACGATTCCGGGACCGGGTGAGGACTTCCGAGGGCCGTTTCCGTCCGCTTTTCCCCGCTCCATACTTTGTTGTATACTCGCCGAACGTCTGATCCCATGTAGGTCACCGGAGTCATGAGCGAAAAGCCGACATACCCACAGATAACTGAGCGCATGTTGATTTCCACTGCCCCTCCTCCCCGCTCCGGCTTCGCGGTTGTGTCCGCCTTTTTCGGGCTCGGCTTGATACTCTTCGGCCTCTACGGAACTAGCCATGAGATCCTCCCGTACACCGTGGGCGTTGCTTCCGGAGTGGGCCTTGCATTGCTCTGCTTCGGCTTAAGCATTCTGTTTGGGAGCCGGCCTCCAGCGAGTATCGAGATAGATCCGACCGAGTCAGTGCTCCGGCTGGGGGAATCGATGTTTGTGGCTACTATGCCTTCGGTATCGATTCCATTTGCCGATATTCTCTCGGTGGATTTCGACTCGGAGAGCAGGAACAAGGAGCACGTGCTCGACGTTCGGTTTCGAGACGCCGGCCGAGTCATACTGCCTTTGTTGCGCAATGAGGTTCGTTCGGAGCGTCTCGAAGGGCTCGTTTTCGAGCGTTCTGAAGAGCCTGAGATCGGGGCGCCCATGCGCGTCTATGCGAAGAACGACCCCACTGTTCCTCTACTCAGAGAGTATGTCGAGGGGACGGAGGCAGTTTGCCTCTGGCGGCCTCGCTCGTTCACGAGGGCGGCGCGTTTCCGGCTTCTGGGGGTGTTGGGCTTGGGGCTCGCGACTTGGGCTCTTTCTGAGATGCTGCCGCTGGTGGCCTTTGGTGCGATCATGGCGGTTCTGGCGGTGGGTGCACTGTTTTTCGTAGTACAGATCGCGAAGGTTCAACGGCGGGAGTTCTCCCTCGAGTTACGTGAAGGGAGGCTTCGCATTCGGAAAGAACGAGCGGCCGTGTTCGATCTCGACCGGAGTAGGCTCCGCGGATTCTCGGTAGAGTTGGGACCGGACGAGGCGGAGCGTACGCTCGCGGTCCACCACGCGGAGGGCACCGATCGCGTCTCGATCGGCAATCTCGCCTACGCTGAGGCGATCGGGTTGTGCGCCCGGTTCAACCAACTGCTACAGGACGAGGGAGTCGAGTGAATCAGTACGCCGCACCGGTACACTGATGCGTCAGACGCCGCACCGGTACAGTGATGCGTCAGCGCGGTATACCGGCATGGCGGGGATCGAGCCATGCGCGGAATAATATTGAGAAAGGTGTGAGGTAAGGATTGTTGGCGCACCGGTGTCATAGGCGTCGCCGGCGGCGCCACGCCCTGGGGCTCCGGCGGCGATCAGGCGGGCGGAGCTTTGCCCATGGTTGGGGGAAGCGATGAGTGTATATGCAGCCGCGATAACGCTGTTTCTTGTGATGGATCCGCTCGGCAACATTCCGATCTTCCTATCGGTGCTCCGCGACGTTCCGGAGGAGCGACGGCGGGCGATCATCGTTCGCGAGATGTTGATTGCGCTCGTCGTGCTGGCGGTGTTCCTCTTCTTCGGTCGCTATATTCTCGCCGGGCTTCAGATATCGGAAGAAAGTCTCCGAATTGGCGGGGGTACCGTCTTATTCCTTATCGCGCTCCGGATGATATTCCCACCGCGTCCGTCCTATGACGGGGATCTCCCGGAGGCGGAGCCGCTTGTCGTGCCGTTGGCGGTTCCCCTGGTGGCGGGGCCTTCTGCAATGGCCACCGTGGTGCTTTTCGCCACGCAGCATCCGGATCGGTTGCCGGAGTGGTTTATCTCGCTGGGCGTGGCGTGGATTGCCTCGGCAGTGGTCCTTACGGGGGCAGACGGTCTTCGCAAGCGGTTAGGGAATCGGGGAATTGCGGCTCTGGAGCGGCTTATGGGGATGATTCTCATCACGTTGTCGGTCGAGATGCTTCTCGACGGCATTGCCCAGTTTGCCGAGAAGCTGTGACAAGGGAAGCAGCTTCGAGCGGAAGACCGTGGAAAGGCCTGCCTTCCCGGGCCTTTCTGAGCTTCGCACGGCCGGCAGTGAAGGGCCGGCAGTAGAAAGGGTAGGAAGCCATGGGAAGAAGACAACGCAAAGCGGATCAGAACGAGCCGGGCGTCGGCGAAGAAGGCGCTCGCGACAAGGCGGTTCCGCGGGTGCGCGCGGCTGATAGAGAAGAACTCGAGCTGCTTGCCAGGCTCAACCGTGAGCTCGTTGAGGCTGAAGGAGCTCGCAACGAGCTCGATCTGTCCGGACTCAGGACGCGGATGCGACAGTTCTTGGATGCGGGAATGCGAGCGCTGATCATCGAGCTTGGGAGTGAGCCGGTGGGCTATCTGCTCTTTCGGTATGAGGCGGACGCTGTCTTTGTGAGGCACTTGCTCGTTCGTGAGCAGTATCGAGGCCGGGGGATCGGAAGCCGCGTGTTCCGGGATCTTCTCAACGGCAGTTGGAGTGGGGCGCCGTTCGTGCGGCTGGATGTCCTGGCCGACAACGCAACAGCCGTTGAGTTCTGGCGCTCACAGGGGTTCCGGCCGTACTCCCTCCGGATGGAGCTGGACCGACGGTGCTATGCGGTGGGATACAGATCGTGCGGTGTGGTCGTGGCACGAAAGCGGAGAGGGAGGCCGGCTTATCTGCTCGTGCGGCAGCGCTCGGACGACAATTGGGGCTTTCCCAAGGGCCACATGGATGCGGGGGAGCGTGAAGAGGAGACCGCACTGCGAGAATTGCGCGAAGAGGCGGGTATAACGGCAACCTTGGTTCCGGGATTCGAGCAGCGCATCTCCTATGAGTTGCCGAGCGGGCGGCGGAAGTTTGCGGTCTATTTTCTTGGGGAATATGTCTCCGGGGAACCGAAGGCGCAAGCGGGAGAGATCAAGAGCGTGCGGTGGGTCGGGTATGGGCGCGCGCGCAGGATGCTCCCGTTCAAGAATGCCCGGCGCGTTCTGGACGCCGCCCATCGGGCGGTGAAGCAGTGGCCGGATTGATGCAATCCGGGGAGGCGGTTTTGTAGCTGCGTACGGCGGAGTGCCGTACAGGAGTTCGCTCGTCCGCTTGCTGCATCCGCTGCCACTGCTTGGTGAGCCTACACGCCTACAGCAGTCCTTCTTCCAGGAAGCTAAAGTATTGCTCATGCGAGAACACTACGTGGTCCAGAAGACGTACGCCGAGCGTCTCACCGGCTTGACGGAGGCGCTCGGTTACCATCCGGTCTTCCTGGCTTGGTGCTACATGTCCGGACGGATGGTTGTGCGCTGCAATGATTGCGGCCGCGCGGTCCGTCAGCGCGTCGGCATACACTTCCCGCGGGTGCACGATGGTTCTGTTTACCAAGCCTACCGACACTACCCGAACGCGGGTTACCTCGTGTGCGCCGTTCAAGCTGAGGCAGAGAAAATGCTCTTGCGGACGGTCTGCGTAGCGCCGGATGAGCGGGAGCACGTCCGACGGTACGGCAATTCGATTTCTCGAAGGAAGCAAAATACGGCGCGCGAGCTCAAAGCTTGCAGCGAGCATGGCAGCTTTCGCGCTGCCGAGACCGGGCAGCGCGCGTAGCGTCTCTATAGGCGGGGCGCCGCCGGGCTGGTCGAGGAGGCGGAGGACGTCGGTCGCGATGTTCCCGACATCGCGACCTTTGATACCGGTTCCCAGCATGGCGGCGACAAGCTCGTGATCGGCCAGGCGCTCAACCCCAAGGCGAAGGATTCGTTCCCGGGGGCGTTCTGAAATAGGGCGTTCTCTTATCTGGTACATCTCACCTAAGAATACGGGTCAAGGAACGGGGTTCTAGATGTTTCCGCGGCGCTATCAGGCAATCTTTGACTGGTCGGCTGAAAAAACGGATGCTAAACTGGTTGTTTGAGTGTATAGCCATATTGGGCTATTATGTTGGGAGAAATATAATCCAAGGAGTTGGAACTATGAAGGATACACTCCGAATTTTATCGATGGCGGCGCTTCTCGTGGCGATAGCGGTATCGCCCGTGTTTGCCGCCGGGGAGCCGGACGACCCGGAAGAAACCGTCGTCGACATCCCGCGGCAGCCACGCGTTTACATTGCGCCGGAAAACCCTGATGCGGAGCATACTGAGCTCCAGCTCCATCCGGAGGTGGTCCCCGCTCCCGATCGTGTGATCAAAGCATACGAACTGGTCATATACGACGAAGGGGGCGATCAGGTCTACAGCCAGGAAGAAGAGGTGGTGGAAACCCGCGGTTTCTTCGGAAACCTGTTCAATATCGGCGAAGTGCCTCAGATCGACCCACAGGCGCTGGAGCGGCTCACCTGGGATGGTACGGATTATGACGGCAACTTTGTGCCGGAGGGTGACTACATCTACCAGCTCTTCGTAGTTGACGATGAGGGAAGGACGTTTCGGACGCCTCCCCAGAGCCTCACGGTGGATAACACGCCGCCTACTATCGACTACATAGAGACGCCTAACCGGACGTTCTCGCCCGGTGTAGAAGGCATGCGGCAAGAGCTCCGGATCGACCAGAGCGGATCTAGGGAAGTTCAGTGGATCGGGCAGTTCCTGGACCAGGACGGAAACGTTGTTCGGGAGTA
>Ga0207421_10000837_pt1 | contig 40087 bp, 35 predicted proteins | sample SodLakKL_010_SED_4_FD_187542 | JGI IMG/M metagenome (GOLD analysis project Ga0207421, IMG submission 187542) | Alkaline sediment microbial communities from Lake Tanatar, Kulunda Steppe, Russia - 8KL_010_SED (SPAdes) (version 2) | ecosystem: Environmental > Aquatic > Non-marine Saline and...
CCCGCCAACGCCTGTCCGAGAGGTCGTGATGCGCACCGCTTCGCCCTACGGCTCCTGGCCATCGCCGATCACCCCCGAGATGGTCGCCTCGGCGGCCCGCGGCCAAAGCGAGCTGGCCCGGGACGGCGAGGACCTGTGCTGGCTCGAGCAGCGACCCGACGAGGGCGGGCGGCAGGTGGTGGTGCGCCGCACCGCCGAGGGGAGCGTCGTCGATGCCACGCCGGCGGGCGTCAACGTGCGCTCGCGGGTGCACGAGTACGGCGGCGGCGCCTACGCGGTGCGCGGCGGTGTCGTCTGGTACGTCGACGCGCACGACCAGCGCATCCACCGCTGCGACGATGCGGTGAGCGCCACGCCGATCACCCCGGCTCCCACCGAGCCGGGCGCGGTCCGCTACGGCGACCTGACCTGGTCGGCTGATGGGGCGCACCTGCTGTGCGTGCGCGAGACCCATCACGGCCCGGGAGCCGAGGATGTGGTCAACGAGCTGGTCGCGGTGCCCGCCGACGGTGCGGGCGAGCCCGTCGTGCTGGCCAGCGGGTCGGACTTCGTGGCCAGCCCGCGCCCGAGCCCGGACGGCACCCGCTTGGCCTACGTGCGCTGGGACCACCCGAACATGCCGTGGGACGCCACGCAGGTGGTGCTGGCCGACCTGGACGGCACGCGGGTGACGCGCGAGCAGGTGGTGGCCGGCGCCGACCGGGAGGAGAGCGCCATCCATCCCGCCTGGTCGCCGGAGGGCGTGCTGCACCTGCTCACCGACCGCACCGGCTGGTGGAACCTGCATCGCCTGGAGGCCGGCGCCCTGGTCGCGATCGCGCCGGTTGAGGCCGACCTGGCGCTGCCGCCGTGGCAGCTGGGCCAGCCGGGCTTGAGCGTGCTGGCCGACGGTCGGGTCGTTGCCATCGCCGTGGAGGACGCCGTGGAGCGCCCGGTGCTCATCGACCCCACGGCGGGCACCGCACGACCCCTGTCGCAGCAGCACACGGTGTGCCGCGCGGTGATCGCCGACGGGCAGACCGTGTGGTTCCTCGGTGCCAGCCCCACGCGCGTCACCGAGGTGGCACGCGTGGCGATCGGCGCTGCCGGGTCGACACCGAGCGCTCCCGAGGTGCTCCAGCGCTCCCGCGAGCTGCCGATCGACCCCGCCTGGCTGCCCGAGCCCGAGGCGGTGTGGTGCACCGCCGAGGCCGACGCACCCGCCGCCCACGCGTTCCTGTACCCGCCGACCAGCCCGCAGGCCTGCGGCCCCGACGATGAGGCGCCGCCGGCGATCGTGCTCGGCCACGGCGGGCCTACCGGGCACAGCCCGCCGCGGCTGTCGCTGTCGATCGCCTTCTGGACCAGCCGCGGATTCGCGGTCGTCGACGTCAACTACCGCGGCTCATCGGGGTTCGGGCGCGACTATCGCCACGCGCTGCGGGGCGCGTGGGGCGTGGTCGATGTCGCCGACGTCGCCGCGGCGCCGCGTGCGCTGGCCGAGCGCGGCGCGGTGGACCCGCAGCGGCTGGTGGTGCGCGGCGGCAGCGCCGGGGGCTACACGGTCCTCTCGGCCCTCGCGTTCACCGACGCGTTCGCGGCGGGGGCCTCGTACTACGGCGTGGCCGACCTGTCGCTGCTCGCCGAGGAGACCCACAAGTTCGAGTCGCGCTACCTGGACCGGCTGGTGGGCCCGCTGCCCGAGGCAGGCGATGTCTACGCCGCGCGCTCGCCGCTGCGTCACGCGCAGCGCATCACCTGTCCGGTGGTGCTGTTCCAGGGGCTTGCGGACCGGATCGTGCCGCCGTCGCAGGCCGAGGCGATCGCCGCGGCGCTGGCTCGCGGCGGCGTGCCGCATGCGCTGGTCACCTTCGCCGACGAGGACCACGGGTTCCGGGACGCCGAGAACCTGATCCGCTGCCTGGAGGCCGAGCAGTCGTTCTACGCCCAGGTGCTGGGCCTGCCCCATCCCGAGGGTGTGGCGCGCCTGCCGCTGGCGTGACGCGGCGCGCGGTCAGTCCTCGTCGACGATCACGACTGGGTGGCGCAGCTCGCGGGTCAGGCGTCGGAACTCGGCGAGCAGCTGCTCGTAGCGAGCCGCATGCTCGGGGGTTCGACCCTCCTGTGCCATGCGCTCGGCCTGGCAGGCCAGCTCCTCGACGGTGCGGTCGAGCTGCTGCTGGAGCAGCTGCTGCTGCTCGGCGGTGCGCACGTCTGGCTGGGTCGCGCGCGACGAGGCTGAGGTCACACGGCCTCACCTCCTGCTGCGGGGACGCTCAAGGCACTTCCCGCTCGGATCCCCATCAGGGTCGATCCCTGCCGAGAGAGATCAAGTCGACCGTAGCCAAGCAGGGATGCGCTCGGCGCACCAGTGGCCGTTCGGGATCGGCGAGGGGGCCGGATGGTCCTTTCGTGCCGGGTCGCGAGCCTCGCCGCGCCTGACTGCGCGCCGTCGGCCTCCCGGCCGGTGAGCTGGTGGGAGCCGGGGGTGATGGGCGCGGTGCTAGGGCTCGTCGAGCAGCGCGGCCGCGTCGTCGCCGGTGGCCACCCGCGTGATGGCGCCGTGCTCGGCGCGCACCACGTGGTCGGCGAGTGCGAGCGCTTCGGCGCGGTCGTGGGTGACGAACACCGCCGGCACGCCCGCGGCGTCGACGAGGTCACGGACCAGCCCGCGCAGCCGTCGGCGCACCGGCTGGTCGAGGGCGCTGAAGGGCTCGTCGAGCAGCAGCAGCCGCGGGCGACCGGCCAGCGCCCGAGCGAGCGCCACCCGTTGGCGCTGGCCACCGGACAGTGCGGCGGGGCGACGGCCGGCGAGCTCGGCCGCGTCGACCTGCTCGAGCAGCGCGTGGGCCGCCTCGCGCCGCGCCGCGCGATCGCCCTCGCGCACTGCCAGCGCCACGTTGGCCAGGGCGGTGCGATGGGGCAGCAGGCGGTGCTCCTGGAACACCACGCCGAGGCGCCGCTGCTGCGGTGCCAGGAAGTGCCCGCGGTCGGTGTCGACCAGGACGGTGTCGCCGAGGGTGATGCGCCCCCGCACGGGGGCGTCGAGGCCGGCGACGAGGCGCAGCGTCAGCGACTTGCCCGCGCCCGAGGGTCCGAACAGCACCGCCAATCCTGGCGGCACGGCCACGTCGACGTCCAGCCTGAACGCGCCCACCCGGTGGTGCAGCGCAAGCGTCAGGGTCTCGGGTGCCACGTGGGTGCGCTCATGGGGGTCGCTGGCGCTCACAGGGTGCTCCGCTCGAGGCGGCGCACCACCAGCAGCACCACGATCGCCACGGCCGCCAGGACGCCGGCGAGCACCCCGGCGGAGGCGTAGTCGAACGCCTGCACGCGGTCGAACACCGCGATCGGCATGGTCTGGGTGCGCCCGGGGACGTTGCCGGCGACCATCACCGTGGTGCCGAAGTCACCGAGCGCGCGGGCGAACGCGAGGGTGATCCCCGCGATGACGCCGCGTGCGGCCAGCGGCAGGGTGACCGTCACGGCGATGCGCCACTCGGGTAGACCGGCGACGCGCGCGGCCTCCTCGTAGCGCGTGTCCACGGCGGTGAAGGCCGCGCGCGCGGTGCGCAGGCAGAAGGGGAGGCTGGCCACGGCGGCGGCCAGGACCGCGGCCTGCCAGGTGAACACCAGCGGGCTGCCGGTCAGGGCCTCCCAGGCCTGCCCGATCGGCGAGTCCCGACCGATCAGCACCAGCAGGTAGTAGCCCAGCACGGTCGGCGGCAGCACGATCGGCAGGCTGGCCAGCGCCTCGACCAGGCCGCGGCCGGGGAAGTGCGTGCGCGCCAGCGCGTAGGCGCCCGCCACCCCGACGACGGTGGTCACCACGGTCGCCAGCGTCGCCACGCGCAGCGACAGCCACAGCGGGAACCAGTCGACCTCGGCGAACGCCTCCACGCCTACTCCTCCCAGGCCGGGGGTGGGTCCTCGCCGGGCAGCAGGAAGCCGTAGTCGCGCATGGTGGCGCGGCCCTCGTCGCTGCCAACCAGGTCGACGAACGCCGCCGCGCGCTCGGCTCGGGCCGGGTCCTCGGCGGTCACGACGAGGTCCTGCTGCAGCGGCTCGTGGGCCTCGGCGTCGATGAGGGTCCACGCGCCGGCCTCGGAGGCGGACGCTGACGCGTCGAGGTCAGCGGCCAGGGCCAGCGACAGCGCCGTGATGGCCGCGTCGGCGTTGCCGCTGGCCGCCAGGCGGTGGGTGTCGGCGATGTTCTCGCCGTAGACCAGGCGCGGCTGCGCCTCGTCCCACACGCCGGTGGATGCGAGGGCCTCCTGGGCGGCCCTGCCGTAGGGCGCGTGCTCGGGGTTGGCGATGGCCAGCGGTTCGGCACCCGCCTCGGCGTCGGCGAGCTCGTGGAGGTCGGTCCAGTGCTGGTCCGCCTCGGCGCGCGTCCAGATGACGATCCGCCCCTGCGCGTAGGTCTGCTGGCTGTCGGGATCGCCGCGACCGCTGTCGAGCACCGCCTCGACGTAGTCGACGTTGGCCGAGGCGTACACGTCCACCGGCGCGCCCTCGATGGCCTGCTGGGCGAGCTGACCCGACGAGCCGAACACGAACGCCACGTCGATGCCGGTCTGGTCGGTGAGCTGCTCGCCGAGGTCCTCGAAGGCGGGTCGCAGATCAGCGGCTGCGCCCACCACGAGGTCGGTGTCGGCGGCCTCGTCCAGGGAGGCTCCCTCCTCGGGGTCCTCGCGATCGCCGGGCGACTCACCCGTGGGGTTGCCGGCGGCGCAGCCGGTGAGCAGCACGGAGGCCGCGAGCAGGGCCACGAGCAGGGCGGTGGACCGCGCGGGCGGGGCCGCGAGCGGTTGAGTGCGGGGACCCAGCAGGTGCCTCATGGCGTGATCCTCTGGCCGACGTCGGTGAGGTCGTAGCCGCCGATGGCGGCGATGCGCTGGCGGAACCCGGCCGAGCGCAGCACCTCGCCCAGCGCGGCCAGCCCGGCGTCGTCGGCGTGCTCCTCGGCGATCCACAGCTGCGCGTGGTGCTCCTCGAGCGGGTGGAAGGCGAGCCCGGCCGCGGTGGCGGCCGGCTCGATGGTCACCGACACGATCCCCTCGCGCGCCGAGGCGGCCGCCGCCTCGAGATGGCCGGCGACACGGGGTCCGGGAGGCGGCGTGCCCCCGAGACGCGTGACGGCGCCGACCAGCGCGGTCTGGCTGCTGGCCTCCGGCTCGCGTTGGGCGACCCGCGCGCGCCCTGCCAGGGCCTCCTGCCACCAGGCGCCGGAGCGCTCCACCGGCGCGGCCAGCCCGACGCGCCAGCGGGCCAGGTGCTGGCGGCGCACCGGCACCGGTGGCTGCGGCAGGCGCTCGGCGGGACCGTGCACCAGGCCGGCGTGCGCTCGCCGATCGGCCAGCGCGGCCACGGCCGTGGCGGTCGGGGCGGCCACCGCCAGGACGCGCGGTCCTCCGCGCTCGACGATGAGGCGCTCCACCAGCCCCAGCGCCGGGTCGCACCCCAGGATCACCGTGCCGGGATCAGCGCCGGGCAGGAGCTCGAGGCCCTCCTCGCCCACCACTGCGTCGGCGGGCTCCCAGCGCTCGCCGGCTGGCGCTGCGGGTGCGGCCACCAGTCGCTCACCGACGCGGCCGACGCGCACCGTCGCTCCGGGAGCCAACCGGTTGCCGGTGGCGCTGGCGACCGGCTCGGTGGCGGGAGCGAGGAGGGCTTCGACGGTGGTGTCGAGCGCGCGGGCGAGCTGCGCGGCAGCGTCGACGCGCGGGAGGTGCCGACCGGCCTCGACCGATCCGACGAGCTGGCGGCTGACGCCGGCACGCGCCGCGAGCTGGGCCTGGCTGAGCCCGCGCTGCACGCGCCGTCGTCGGATCTGCCCACCGAGCATGCCAGGATCCTAGCGTGCGTGACTGCTTCCTGGCTTCCCTGTGGGTCGGGCTGGCCCCGGGCGCAGGCGCCTGCAGGCGTATCGCCGCGTCAGGCGAGGATCCTGCCGAGCCCGTCGAGGGCCCGCCACAGCATCGGCGGCAGCAGCGCCAGCGCGAAGGCCGGCAGCGTCAGCAGCGTCGTCGGGAAGATCAGCAGGAGCTGGGCGCGCTCGGCGGCGTGCTCGGCGGCGGCCCGCCGGTCGGCGCGCAGCTCGTCGGCGAGGTCCGCCAGGGCATCGCCCGATGGGGCGCCCCACCGCTCCCCCGCCGCCAGGACCGCGCCGAGGGCCGCCAGCGGCGTGTCGGCCAGCGCCTCGCCCGTCGGGCGTCCGGTGCGCAACCGCCGCGCCGCGGTCGCCAGGTGCGGGCGTGCCAGCGGGGGCGCGACCGTCGCGGTCGCGGCCAGCGCCGCCACCGGTGGGAGCCCAGCGCGCAGCGCCACACCGACGAGCTCGATGGCCTCGGCGGCGCCGCCGGCCTCGGCGGTCGGCGCGGCTGGCCGTCGCAGGGCCAGTGCCGCGCCGGCGCCGGCCACGATCAGCGCGATTCCAAGCCCCCCGATCCAGGCTGCCGCCACCACTGCCGGCGCCAGCAGCCAGACGGCGCGGCCCACGCGGCGCGGCGGCGGGTCACCGACCAGCGGATCGGCGCGCGCAGCGGCGGCGCCGGCGCGCGCCACGAGCGCGCGGGCGGCCAGCAAGCCGCCGCCGCCCAGCGCCAGTGCGAGCAGGCCGGTGACCCAGCCCCACGAGGTGGCGTAGTAGGCCAGCGGCGCACCGCCCAGCACCGTCAGCAGCGCGACCACGCCAGCGGGCAGCACGGTCAGCACCACCGCGGTGCCTCGCGCCTGGGTGGTGCGCGCGGCCAGCAGCCGGGCCACCGCCCGCTCCTCGCGGGTGGCGCGACGCACCTGATCGACCGCGTCGACCGCGCCGGCGCCCGCGTGCTCGGCCACGGCCAGGGCGCGCACCAGCAGGTCGGCGCGGGCGTCGCCGGTGGCGAGCTCGGCGGCGACGCGCCCCAGCGGGGTGCCCAGCCGCAGCGCGCGCGACAGGCTCGGCAGCCGTGGCTGCGCGGCGGCGGCGAGCGCGGCAGCCGGGCTCGCACCGGCCACCAGCGCGGCGCGCAGCTCGACGAGCGCGCTGGCGTCGATGACCTCAGCGGTGCGCGGTGCTCGCCGACGGGTCACCCCCACCGCTCTCGCCGCCACAGGTCACGCGCGGTGAGCGGACCGCTGCCGGTGGGGGCCTCGACCTCGGCGATCTGGGTCACCCCACGGCGGCCGTCCGGGCTGCGTCCGAGCACCACCAGCAGGTCGAGGGCGACCGCGAGCTGGCTGCGTGCCGCGGCCAGCGGCAGGCCGGCGAGCAGCGCGAGGCTCTCCAGGCGCACCAGCGCCTCGTCGGCCGCACGTGCGTGCAGCGTGGTCATGCAGCCCTCGTGGCCGGTGGCCAGCGCGGTCAGGACCTCGGCGAGCTCGACGCCGCGCACCTCGCCGACCACGATGCGCTCGGGGCGCATGCGCAGCGCTTGGCGCACGAGGTCGCGCAGGGTGACCTCGCCGGCGCGCTCGGCGTTGGGCGGGCGCGTCTCCAGGCGCACCACGTGCGGGCAGGCAGCCCGCAGCTCGGCGGCGTCCTCGATGACGACCACCCGCTCGTCGTCGCCCACCTCGCCGAGCAGCAGCCCCAGCAGGGTGGTCTTGCCGGTGCCGGTGCGCCCGCACACCACCAGCGCTCGGCGCTCCGCCACCGCGGCGCGCAGCAGCGCAGCCGCCTCGGCGGGCACGCTGCCAGAGGAGGCGAGGCCGTCCCAGTCCGGTGGTGCCGCCCCGAACTTGCGGATGGTCACCAGCGGGCCCGCCGGCGCCAGCGGCGGCAGGAGCGCGTGCAGCCGGCTGCCGTCTGGCAGGCGGGCGTCCACGAACGGCTGGGCGCGGTCCAGCCGCAGCCCAAGCGGGCCGATCACGCGCCGCACGGCCTCCAGCAGCGCGGCGGCGTCGGGGAAGCGCTCGGGACGGCGAGCGAGGCGCCCGGCGCGCTCGACCCACACCTCGTGGGGCCCGTTGACCATCACGTCGGTGACGGCCGGGTCGCGCAGCAGCGGCTGGATCGGTCCGAGGCCGGCCAGCGCGTCGGCGAGCTCGCGGGTGAGCTCGGCCAGCGCGTCGGGTGCGAGCACCAGCCCCTCGTCGCGCAGCGCTCGGGCCACCGCCGAGCGCACCGCCGCCAGCGACGCCGGCCCGGCTGCCAGCTCGGCGTCATCGGCGACGCGGCGGCGCACGCGGGCCAGCTGCGCCTCGCCCTCGGGCAGCGGCGTCTGACGCATCGCGCTCATGACCTCGGCCCCTGCGGATCCTGCCGAGCATCCGACCCACCCGACGCGCCCGACGCGCTCGACCCGTGGTGGCCTGCGACGCCGGCCACGCCCGCCGCCTCGTCACCGCCGAGCAGCGGCCCCGTGCCGACCGTCCGCGCGTCGGTGGAGCGCGACAGCAGGCGCGGCAGGCCCCGGCGGAGCTCGCGCAGCCAGCGACCGGGCAGCGCGGCCGGCACGCGGCCCAGCGCCCCGGCGCGCGCGACCCGCGCCGAGCGCGGCAGCGTGACCGCGGGCGGGCGTCCGAGGAGCGCTGCGACCTGCCGCGGTGCCAGCGGCCCCTCGCCGACCAGCACCACCGGGGCCTGCATCGCTGCGGCGAGGTGGCAGCGCACGTCGGCGCCGACGACGACCACGTCGACGCCGGTGTGGCTGCCCGTCTCCGGCAGGGGCGCCGCGTCGAAGGCGGCGGCGGGCGCCGGGGCGGCGGCGACCCCGCGGTCGATCACCACCGCGTCGACCGGCCAGCCGGCGGTGTCGGGGATCGCAGCGCCCGGCCACAGCCCGCCGAGCAGCCCGAGGCCGGGCAGGCCCGGCGCGGGCCGGCACAGGGCGGTGAGCTCGGCGGCGGCCTCGGCCGTGGGGAGCGCGGCGACCTCGGCCGCACCGGGCCCCTGCCACGTCGGCACGCCGGCCAGCACCGCCCCCGGCCCGAGCACGGCCACGACCCGCAGGCCCGGCCAGGCCAGCAGCCCGGCCAGCGCGAGCGCCACGGTGGTGGTGCCCACCCCGCCACCGGCCCCGGCCACGTGCAGCGTCGGCACGGGCCGGCCCCCGCCGACCGCGCGCACCCGCGCCGGGGCCTGGAGCAGCCGGTGCCGGTCGGCCGGCCAGCCGATCACGTCGAGGGCGCCCTGGGCCAGCAGCTCGCGCTCGTGGGCGGGCTCGGGCGTGCCGTCGCAGATCACCACGGTGGGGGCTGCCGCCAGGACCCGGTCGGCGAGGACCAGCAGCGGGCGCGGTGGCCCCTCGGCGCCGACCACGCGCCAGCCCGCCTCGGCCTCGACGAACGCGGTGACCTCGTCGGACACCGGTGGTCCCAGTGCCACGCCGACGGTCGTGCCGGCCGTGCCGCTGCCCATCGCACCTCCCCGCATCGCCCTGGCCGACGGTACGGGCGCTGCCCGAGCAGCCAAGCTGGGCGCTCCACCTGCCTGTGGACAACCGGTACGCTCGATGGCGACGCACCGCTCGCGTGCCGATGACAGGAAGGGGACCCGTGCACGCGTCCTCGGCAGGGCCCCGCGAGGGGCCGTCGCAGGAGCCGTCAGCCCACGAGCGGCGCTCGCAGCACGACCCGACCGCCGCTGGCGCCAGCGCGTTCATGCATCCCGAGCTGGATGTCGAGCTCATGCCCCCGCGTGCCGGCGGGCCACCTGCCGGCGCGTTCTTCGACTTGGACAAGACGGTCATCGCCAAGTCGTCGGCGCTGGCGTTCGGCGGGCCGCTGCGTCGCGAGGGGCTGCTGACCGCCGGCGCGGCGCTGCGCGGCGCCTATGGGCAGCTGGTGTTCCAGCTGCTCGGCGCCGACGCCGACCGCATGGAGCGCTCACGCACCGCGATGCTCGACGTCATGCACGGCTGGGAGGCGCAGCGGGTGCGGCGGCTGGTGCGCGAGACGTTGCGGGAGGTGATCGACCCGCTGGTCTACGCCGAGGCCCTCGACCTGTTCGAGCTCCACCGTCGCGCCGGGCGCGCCCTCTACCTGGTGTCCTCGGCCGGCGAGGAGGTCGTCGAGCCGCTCGCTGACCACCTGGGCGTTCCCGGGGTGCTCGCCACGCGCGCTGGCGTGGACGAGGAGGGCCGCTACGACGGCACGCTGGAGTTCTACTGCTACGGCGAGCACAAGGCCGAGGCCATCCGTGCCGAGGCTGCCCGCCACGGCTACGACCTCGCGGCGAGCTTCGCGTACTCGGACTCGATCACCGACGTACCGCTGCTGGAGGCCGTGGGCCATCCGGTCGCGGTCAACCCCGACCGCGAGCTGCGCGCGGTCGCCGAGGAGCGCGGCTGGACGATCCGCGAGTTCCGTCGGCGGGTGGCGCTGCGACAGCGCCTGGAGCAGCTGCCGCGCCCCAACGGGGCGGCGCTGGTCGGAGCCGGTGCCCTAGGCGCCGCCGGCGTCGCGGCCTGGGCCTATCGCCATCGACGCCAGACGAGCAGCCCGGCGCGCCGCCTGGTCGCCGGGGGGCGCTGACCGCCGCGGCGGTCGGCCGCACCCGGGTGGTCCGTGCGGGGCGCGGCGGGGCGCGCGCCGAGCCGGCGGTCACCCCGCGACCGGGAGCGGCTCAGAGGTATTGCCCGGCACCCGGGTCGCCGCGCTGCTGGCCGGCCTGACCCTGTGGGAGGCCGTGCTGGCGCATCTGCTCCAGCTGCTGGCGCGCCGCCGCCTGCTGGGTGACGATCGCGGCCTGGATGCCCTGGAACAGGCCCTCGAGCCATCCCACGAGCTGGGCCTGGGCCACCCGGATCTCGCTCTCCGAGGGGGTCTTGTCAGCCGGCAGTGGCGGGGACAGCTCGTCGAGCTCGTCGCGCAGCTCACCGGACAGCACGCTGCGCAGCGCCTCCACGGCGCGCCCGTGGACGGTGCGCAGACGGTCGCGGGCGGCCTCGTCGACGTCAGCGCGGCGGACCTCCTCCTGGAGCTCGCGCAGCATGATGGCGATGCGCATGAGCTTGCCGGGCTCGCTGACCGAGGCCTGCTCCTCGGCGTCGCCGTGCTGCTGGTCCTCCGCGGGCGCCTGCCCGCCCTCGGGCTGGCGCACCACGGCCAGGCCGCTGGGCGTCTGGTCGATCTGCGGGTCGTTCATCGCAGCTCCTCGGCTCGGATCGGGCTTGCGGGCCGGTCCGCTCCGCGCGCGGGTCAGCGTGTCAGAACAGCGCGCGCGCCAGCCGGGGGCGTGTCTGGCGCGTGAGCTCGTGGTCGTCGCCGAGCACCGCGAACACCTCCAGCACCCCCTGTCTGGCTGATTCCCGCGTGGCGGGGTGCGCAACCGCGGTGAGCAGGTGCTCGAGCGCCTCGGCGTGGTCGCCGTCGGCGGCGAGCGCGCGCCCGAGCTCCAGTGCCGCCTCGGGCTCACCGCGGGCTGCGCGGTCGACCAGCGCCTCGCGCGTGGCCGCGTCACGGCGAGCGCCGGCGAGGTCGAGCTCGGCGCGCAGCCGGGCGACCTCCTCGTCGGGCGCGACCCGATCGAGCAGGCCCAGCGCCTCCTGGGCATCACCCCGCTGCGACAGCAGCCGAGCGAGCGCGACGATCGCGTCGCGGTGGCCCGGCTCGGAGGCCAGCGCCTCGCGCAGCAGCCGCTCGCGCTCGTCGTCGTCGCCGGCCTGCTGCGCCTGGGTGGTGAGCTGATCGGCGACGCTTGGCACCAGGCCGGCGAACAGGTCGGCCAGCGCCTGCTCGCTGGGCACGCCGGTGCGCTCGTCGACGACCTGCCCGCCGCGGAACGCCTTGAGGGCGGGGATCCCCTGGATCCCGAAGCGCTGGGCGATGCGCGGGGCCTCGTCGATGTTCAGCTTGACGGTGTCGACGTGGTCGCCGTAGCGGGCTGCGACGCGCTCCAGCAGCGGAGCGAGCTGGTGGCAGGGTCCGCACCAGGGCGCCCAGAAGTCCACCACGACCGGCCGGGTGTGGCTCGCCTCGACGACGTCGGTGTCGAAGCGCTCGGCGGTCGTCTCGACCGGCGCTGCCTGGGCGGTGCTGCGGCTGGTGTCGGTGGAGGCCATCGTGGCGTGCTCCTCGCGGTCGCTGTCGTGGCTGGCGTGGCTGGCGTTGCGTCGTGCTGGTCGCGGCGCCGCCGGCGCTGCCGGGGCGGTGCCGGGGCTGCCGGGGCGGTGCCCGGGAGGTGTCAACGCGCCGGGCCTCCCCTAGGCTTCCCCGCATCAGCGGGCGGCCCACACGGCCCCGCAGCGCCCGACCGGTACGCGCGAGGCGGTCCCGCTCGGCGTGTGCCGTGCGGTCGGGTCATCGTCTGTGCGAGGAGCGGTCATGGACCAGCAGCCCAGCGATCCGGCCACGCGCCAGCGCGGTGACGAGGAGCCCGCGGGCGCTGCGGCCGCGACCGCGTCGCTGCAGGGGCTGCACAGCCCCTTCGACGCGCTGCTGGGCACCGAGTACGTCGAGGCGGGTCCTCGGCGCGTCGTGGCCAGGCTGCGGGTCGACGAGCGCCACCACCAGCCCACCGGCGTGGTGCACGGCGGCGTGTACGCCTCGGTGATCGAGACGGTCGCCAGCATCGGGGCCTGGCTGGCGCTGGACGGCGAGGGCGCGGCGATGGGCATCACCAACCACACCGAGATGCTGCACGCGGTGTCAGCCGGCACGACGCTGACCTTCACCGCCGAGCCGGTGCGCACCGGTCGCACCCTGCAGCTGTGGGAGGTCGCGGTCACCGACGAGCACGGCGCGCCCGTGGCGCACGGGACGGTGCGGCTGTTCAACCAGCGCCGCGCCGGCGGTGGCTAGCACCAACGAGGCTTCGGGGCCACCGTGACGCGGTGGCCCTGCGACAGGACGCACCCGCCCGTCGGTGTCGCGCTGCTAGGTGTCGCGCAGGTAGCGCTCGATCTCCTGGGCCAGGTCGTCGCCGGAGGGGACGTCCTCGTCCTCATCGTCCTCGGCGTCGGCCTGCTCCTCGAGCGCCTGCACCACCTCGGCGGCCTCGTCGGACTCGGCGACGGCCTCGTCGACCTGCTCGCGGTGCAGCGACGCCGCGGACTCGAGCTCGGTGGTGTCGATGGTCACGCCGAGCACGTCGGCGAGCAGCCGCACCATCGCCAGCGACCCCGGCGGGTAGGGGTTCTGCGCGATGTAGTGGGGCACCTCGGCCCACAGGCCCACCGAGGGCAGCCCGCGATCGGCGAACGCCAGATGGAGGGCCAGGTCGGCGCCGACCGGGCCGGTGTAGCCCTTGACCCGTGGCACGTCGGGGGCCAGCCCGTCCGCGACGGCGTTCTCAGCGGCCACGACCTCGGTGGGACGCGTGTGCGGCGCTGCCGCCGGGTAGGCGCCCAACCCGATCATGTGGGTGACGCCCAGGCGCTGGGCGAGGTCGGCGACCTCCTCGACGAAGGTATGCCACCGCATGTCGGGCTCGGGCCCGATGAGGAACAGCACGTCCTGCGACGCCTCGGGCACCTGGGCGGCCAGCAGCTCCAGGTCGGGCCAGTCGAGGCGCCGCAGGCGGCCGCCGTCGATCACCGCGCTCGGCCGGCGCGCGCGGAAGTCCAGGAACGTGTCCCGGTCGAAGCGGGCCACGGGCTCGGACTTCCAGCGGTGCCGCAGGAACATCGCCGCGCTCGAGGCGACCGATCCGGCGTCGACGAAGCCCTCGAGGGCCACGATCAGCACGGGGTCGCGAAGCGCGGCGGGCTGGGCGATCCAGTGGACTCGTTCCATGGTGCCCAGCCTACCCAGCGACGGTCACCAGCAGCGCCGCGGCCCGCACGGGCGGCCTGCCCCCCTGTGCGCGCAGGTCTTGGCGCGGTCGGCGCTAGGGTGCTTGGCTCGAGAGGACGCGACGCGCCACCGGGCTGGGCGGGGCGCCCAGGGGACAAGGGCACGACATGCAGCAGGTGAGCGGCGAGGAACCCGTGCCCGTGGGGACCGAGGAGCACCTGACCTCGACCCTCTGGCGCCGGGCCAGCGAGGACACCGCGATCGCCGTGCATCACGACGGTCAGCGCTGGGCGAGCGTGACCTGGCGCGAGCTCGCCGACCGCGTCGCCGCGCTCGCCGCCGGGCTCGTCGCCCGCGGCGTCGAGCCCGGCGCCACGGTCGGCATCATGAGCTCCACGCGTCTGGACTGGACCGTCGTCGACCTCGCGATCCTCTCGGTCGGGGCGGTGACCGTGCCGATCTACGAGACCGACTCCCCGCGGCGGTGCGCCCGCATCCTCGATGATGCCGACATCGCGCTCGTCCTCGTCGAGCACGCCGACCTCGCCGGGCGCGTCACCGAGGCCCGTGCGCACCTCGCCTGGGACGGCGAGGTCCTCGTCCTCGACGATGGCGCGCTCGGACGGCTCGCCGAGGGCGCCAGCGACGCCGACCGCGAGGAGGTCGAGCGTCGCCGCGCGACGATCACCGCCGACGACGTCGCCTCGATCGTCTACACCTCCGGCACGACCGGCACGTCGAAGGGCTGCGTGCTCACCCACCGCAACCTCCTGTGGACGGTCCGGCAGTCGCTCGTCGCGATCGAGGCAGCCTTCCGCAACCCCGAGGCCTCGACCGTGCTGTTCCTGCCGCTGGCCCACGTCTTCACCCGCCTGGTGCAGTTCGGGTGCCTCGAGCAGGGCGTGACGGTGGCCTACGCCCGCTCGGTGCAGTCGCTGCGGGACGACCTCACCGAGCTGCAGCCGACGTTCCTGCTCACCGTGCCGCGCGTGCTCGAGAAGCTCTACGACGGCGCCCGCGCCCAGGCGACCGGCTGGCGCCGCATCGTCTTCGACGTCGCCGACCGGGCAGCGGTCGAGGCCGGCGCCTCCCAGGAGGTCGGGCCGCTGCTGCGTCTGCGCCTGCGCCTGGCCGACGCGCTCGTCTACCGGCGTCTGCGGCAGGCCGTCGGCGGACGCCTCGAGGTCGTCGTCTCGGGAGGCTCGCCGCTCGAGACGCGGTTGTCGCACTTCTTCGCGGCCGCCGGCATCGTCGTCGGGCAGGGCTACGGGCTCACCGAGACGGGTCCGGCCTGCACCTTCGACCGGCCCGACGACCTGCGGCCGGGCAGCGTCGGCGTTCCCCTGCCGGGTGTGGAGATCGCGATCGCCGACGATGGCGAGGTGCTGGTGCGCGGCGAGAACGTCTTCCGCGGCTACCACCGCGACCCCGCCGCAACCGCCGAGGTCCTCGACGACAGCGGCTGGCTGCACACCGGCGACCTCGGCGAGCTCGACGCGCACGGGGCGTTGTGGATCACCGGGCGCAAGAAGGAGCTGATCGTCACCGCCGGCGGCAAGAACGTCGCCCCGGCGCCCCTCGAGCAGGCGATCCGCGCCCACCCCTTGGTCTCCCACGTCGTCGTGGTCGGCGACGGCCGGCCCTTCGTCGGCGCGCTGATCACCCTGGACGAGGACGCGCTGCGAGCCTTCGCCGCGGACGAGGGCCTCACCGGCGACGCACGCGAGCTGCGTGGCCACGAGCGCGTTCGCGAGGAGATCGCCGGGGCGGTCGAGGCGGCCAACGCGTCGGTCTCCCAGGCCGAGTCCATCCGCGAGTTCCGCATCCTCGGGCGCGACTTCCGTCACGCCCTCGACGAGCTGACCCCCACGATGAAGCCGCGCCGGGGGCAGATCGCGGAGACCTTCGCCGACGAGATCGCCGCGCTCTACGCGTGAGCGCGCCCGTGCGGCGCCCTGGTCGCCTGGCACGGCGCTGTCCACAGGTTGGGCGGGGCCCTCGGGGCGGTCGCGCACCGCCGACGTCACACTGCCGCCGATGCGCGATGACGCCGAGCACCCCGACCTCCAGGCCCTGCTGGCCGACGCCCAGCGGTGGTGGACCAGCTCCCGGTCGCACCACGACCGCGCTGCCGGGGAGCTGGCCGCGCACGGCAGCGCCGCCGCTGCGGCGCTCGATCGGCGGCTCGCCGACGCCGTGGCCGGGCTGTGGGCGCGCGGCTGGAACCCGGCGGCGCTGCTGCACGTGGTGGGGCGCACCCTCTCGGCGCGCCACGCGAGGCTGGCGGCGCGCGTGGCGCTGGCACAGGCGCAGCAGCAGCGCGCCGCCGGGCTGGCGATGGATGGGCGCTGGGCCGCCGAGCTCGACGACCTTGCCGCCACCGCCGGTCGCGTCGACGCTGCCGCGGAGGGCGCGCTGCGCGCCGACGCCCCCGAGGAGCTGATGCGGGCGGTGACCCTGTGGTGTGCGCTCGGCGCGCTGCCGGCCGTGCCGCAGACGATCCCACCGCCGGGGAGCAGCCCGCCGCCCGAGCGCGGGCAGCCCGCACCGCCCACCGCCACCGACGAGGCGCTTGACGGGCGTGTGCTGACCCGTGTGCGCGCCCTGCTGGCCAAGGCCGAGTCGACCGCGTTCTCCCACGAGGCCGAGGCGCTGACCGCCAAGGCCCAGCAGCTGCTCGCCCGCCACGCCATCGACGCTGCGCTGGTGACCGCCGACGCTGGCGACACCACGGGCCGGCGCGCGGCGCTGCGACGTGTGCTGCTGCACGATCCCTATGTCGCGGCGAAGGCGCAGATCGTGGGGGCGGTGGCCAGCACCAACGGCTGCGCGGCGGTCAGCACCCGCGACCTCGGCTGGGTCACCGTCGCCGGTGACGCACGCGACCTCGACGCGGTGGAGCTGCTGTCGACCTCCCTGCTGGCGCAGGCCACCGCTGCGCTCGGGCGCCAGGGTGGGCGCCGTGACGGCACCGGACGCTCGCGCACCAAGGCGTTTCGTAGGGCGTTCCTGCTGGGGTTCGCCACCCGCATCCACGAGCGCCTCGAAGCGGCCGAGCGGGCCGAGGCGCGTGCGGCCTCGGCCGAGGATGCGCGGGTCCTGCCGGTGCTGCGGCAGCGTCAGGACCGCGCCGAGGAGACCCTGGCTGCGACCTTCCCCGATGCGGTGCGGCGTCGCCTGCACGTGGGCCACGACGGCGGCTGGCTGCAGGGCAGCGCCGCCGCTGACGCCGCGAGCCTGCGCACCCCCGCTGGACGGCTGCCCGGCCGGTAGCGTGGCGCGCCGAGGAGGCGTCTGGGCACCTGGTGGGCCCCCCGGCCTTCAAAGCCGGTGGCACCGCAACGCGGTGCGGCGGGTTCGATTCCCGTCCGCCTCCGCCAGCGCGCCCCTCGGCCGCGGCGGCGAGCAGCAGCCTCGCCGACCGCGACGCGGACTAGGCTGACCGTGTCCTCGACGCCGGCAGGAGCACCTATGCGCAACGCCGAGACCACCAACCCCAAGCGCGACCTCGCCTCGATGCCAGTGGACGAGTGCTGGCAGCTGCTGGCCGAGCACACCGTCGGTCGGCTCGCGTTCTGCCTCGAGGGCTCGCCGCACCTGCTGCCGATCACCCACGGGGTTGACCAGCGCACCGTGGTGTTCCGCACCGGTCCCGGATCGAAGCTGGGTGCGGCGGCGCAGGCCGCCGAGGTCGTCTACGAGATCGACGGCTTCGACGACGCCCGCGGCGGATGGAGCGTGGTCGTGCGCGGCTCCGCCGAGCTGGTCACCGACGCGGCCGAGCTCGAGCGGCTCTACGGCCTCGGGCTGCATCCGTGGGCGGTCGACGGGCAGGTCGACTGGGTGCGGATCACCCCCCGCGAGGTCACCGGTCGACAGATGCGGCGCTAGCCGAGCCGGCCGACGCCCGAGCGCCGAAGCCAGCGCCCGTGCCCGCCGCACCCGATGCCAGGCCGCCGATCGCGGTCGTCGACGCGTTCACCGCGCAGCCCTTCGCCGGCAACCCGGCGGGTGTGTGCCTGCTTGACGCGGCAGCGTCGGTGGCCTGGATGCAGCAGGTGGCCGCCGAGCTGCGCCACAGCGAGACCGCGTTCTGCTGGCCCGAGCAGCACGGCTGGCGGCTGCGCTGGTTCACCCCGACCACCGAGGTGACCCTGTGCGGCCACGCGACGCTTGCCGCCGCGCACCTGCTGTGGGAGCGCGGGCTCGCCGAGCCCCACCAACCGGTGGTGTTCCACACCGCGGCGGGTCCCCTGGTGTGCCACCGTGAGCCCGATCACGACGCCCCGACGGGCGCTCCCCCGCGGATCTGGTTGGACTTCCCGGAGCGACCGGCGCGCCCCGCACCCGCCCCCGAGGGCCTGCTGAGCGCCCTGGGCGTGCCAGGGCAGGTGGTCGGGCGCTCCGAGGAGGGCGACTGGCTGGTGGAGGTCGCTGACGTGGCCACCGTGGATGGCCTGGAGCCCGACCTGACCGCCCTGGGCGAGCTCGCTGCACGAGCGGTGATCGTCACCGCTGCCGGCGAGACCGGCGCGGGCCAGAGCACCACCGGCGGCATCGGCCACGGCGAGGCCGGCGCCGGTGTCGCCGACCGGGCGGATGCGCCGGCAGCCGATCTGGTCTCGCGGGTCTTCGCCCCCGCGGTCGGCGTCGACGAGGACCCGGTGACCGGCAGTGCTCACGCCACGCTCGCGCCGCACTGGGCGGCCCGCCTGCAGCGCACCGAGCTCGTGGCGCTCCAGCGCTCCCCGCGCGCCGGCACGGTGTGGTGCCGCCTCGCCGGCCACCGGGTGTGGCTCGGCGGGCACGCGGTCACGGTGCTCACGGGCGTGCTGGCCGCCCGTGACACCGGACCGCTAGGGTCACGCGCATGAGCGATCCGGCCCCACCCCCCGCCCACAGCGCGTGGCTGGAGGCCACGTTCGCAGCCGTCGAGCAGGCGCTGGCCTCGGCCGAGCCGGTGCGCAGCGGCCACGCCGGCGCCCCCGGAGACCTCGCCGGGGCCGCCGAGGCCGCGGTGACCGGGCGCGCCGCCGACCTCGTGGCGCTGTCCCATGACCTCCACGCCAACCCGGAGCTGCTGTTCGCCGAGCACCACGCCGTCGAGGCGATCACGCGGCTGCTGGGTGCGGCCGGTCACGAGGTCGCGCGTCCCGCCGGCGGGCTCGACACCGCCTTCACCGCCGAGGTCGGCACAGGGCGCCCGCGGGTGGCTATCTGCGCGGAGTACGACGCGCTGCCCGACATCGGCCACGCCTGCGGCCACAACGTGATCGCGGCGACCGCGGTGGGGGCGTTCCTGGCCTGCGCCGACGTGGCCGGGGACCTCGAGGGGTCGGTGCGCCTGGTGGGCTGCCCGGCCGAGGAGGGTGGCGGCGGCAAGGAGCACCTCGCCCGGGCCGGGGTGTTCGACGACTGCGACGCCGCGATCATGCTGCACCCCTTCGGCGCGGACGCGGTGGCTCACGAGTGGCTCGGGGTGCGCACCGTCGAGATCGCCTACCAGGGGCGGGCGGCGCATGCGGCGGCGCTGCCGTTCATGGGACGCAACGCCCTGGACGCGCTGGTCACCGCCTACCAGTCGATCGCCCAGCTGCGCCAGCACATCCTGCCGGGTGACCGGGTGCACGGGATCATCACCGACGGAGGCAGCAAGCCCAACATCGTGCCCGACCGCAGCGCCGGCTTCTTCTATCTGCGCAGCCGGTCGGTGGAGGGCATCAGCGCGCTGACCGAGCGGGCCGCGGCGATCTTCGCGGCGGCCGCCGAGGCCACCGGCACCCGCGCCGAGCCCACCTGGGACGTCGTGCCGCTCTACCTGCCGATGCGCAACAACATGGCACTGGCTGCTCGCTACGCCGAGGCGCTCGCATCGCGCGGGCGCGTCGTGGCGCCGCAGGGTGTGCTGCCCACCGAGCTGACCGGCTCGACCGACATGGGCAACGTGAGCCTGCGCGTGCCCTCGATCCACCCGCTGCTGGGCATCGCTCCGCCCACCACGGTGATCCACAGCCCCGAGTTCGCGCAGTGGGCACGCAGCGAGCGCGCCGATGCCGGGGTCGTCGACGGTGCGGTCGGGCTGGCGCGCACCGCCCTGGACTTCCTGTCCGACCCGGCGCTGCGCAGCGCGGCGCGCGAGGAGTTCGAGGCTGCGGGCGGCGCCACCGACGTCGTGGCGCTCAGCGAAGCGACCTGACCGCCAGGGTGCGCGCCTGACGCCCCGACTGCCACGCGTAGGCCACGTGCTGGCCGTCCTGCCAGCCATCGCCGGACAGCAGCCAGGCATCGACCAGCTCGTCGGGCTCGCAGCGCGGCACCCCGCGGGGCACCACCACGTAGGCATCGGCACCGGCGGCGCTGGCCAGGCGATGGCTGCCCTGGGTGCCCAGCGGGGCGACCTCGGTGCCCTGCTCGCCCTCGGAGAGGCGGGCCAGCACGAAGCGCAGCCGCTCCTTGCCGCCGGGCAGCGTCGCGGCGACCCGGGCTGTGACGTTGGGGCGTGCGAGGTCGGCGCGGCCGGTGAGGCGCAGCAGCGCCGGACGCACCAGCGCCTCGAAGCTGATCAGCGCGCTGACCGGGTTGCCGGGCAGGCCGAAGCAGGGCGTGCCGTCGAGCAGACCGAAGGCCTGGGGCTTGCCAGGCTGCATCGCCACCGTGGTGGTGCCCACGTCACCGAGCTCGGCCAGCACGTGCTGGACGAGGTCGTAGCGCCCGGCGCTGACCCCGCCGGTGGTGACCAGCACGTCCGCGTCGGCTGCCGCGGCCGTGAACGCTGCGCGCAGGGCCTGCGCGTCGTCGGGCACGGCGGGCTGGGCGACCGGCTCGGCGCCGGCTGCGGCTGCGGCGGCCGCCAGCGAAGGCCCGTTGGAGTCCACGATCTGGCCGCCGCGCAACGGCGCGCCGGCGGGTACGAGCTCGTCGCCGGTGGACAGCACCGCCACCCGCGGGCGGCGGCGCACCAGCACCGCGCCGGCGCCGGCGGCTGCGGCGAGCGCCACCTCGGCGGCACCGAGGTGGGTGCCGGGCTCCAGCGCGCGGGCGCCCACGGCGAGGTCCTCGCCGGCGGCACGCACGTGCGCGGCCGCCGCGGGCCGAGCGGCGATCACGACCGTCTCGCCGGCCTCGTCGGCCTGCTCGACCGGCACCACCGCGTCGGCGCCGTCCGGCATGGGCGCGCCGGTCATGATCCGCACGGTCGTGCCGGGCTCGACCAGCGGCAGGTGCTCCTGGCCCGCGGCGATCTCGCCGGTGAGCGCCAGGCGCGCGCCCGGCTCGGCGTCCTCGCGGCGCACCGCGTAGCCGTCCATCGCCGCGTTGGCGAAGCCGGGCAGCGGCGTGCGCGCCTCGACCGGGGCGGCGAGCGTCATGCCCGCTGCCCGCTCCAGGGGCAAGCGGGTCGGCTCGATGGGGGTCAGGCGCGCCAGCAGGCGCGCGCGGTAGGCGTCGAAGGCCTCGAGATCAGCGCTCATGGCCCGGTGAGCCTAGCGGTCCGCGTCGCTGCGTCCCTGCCCCGTCGGGGACGCACCGGCGTCAGGCGGGTGAGCGCCCGCGGGCGGCGGCTCCTCCTCGGGCGTGGCGCCGGCGTGGCAGCGCACCCACTCGTACATCGCGACCGCCGAGGCGGCGCCGGCGTTGATGCTGCGCGTCGACCCGAACTGGGGGATCGAGACCACCGCGCTGACCTGCGCGCGAGCGGCCGCGGACAGGCCGGGCCCCTCCTGGCCGAGCAGCAGCACGACCGCGCGGGGCAGCCGCGCGTGGCGCAGATCGACTGCGCCGGGCAGGTTGTCGACCCCCAGCACCGGCAGGTCGCGGGCTGCCGCCCAGGCCGCCAGCGCGTTCACGTCGGGATGGTGGTGGGTGGGCAGGTAGGCCTCGGTGCGCATCGCGCCGCGTCGGTTCCAGCGGCGGCGCCCCACGATGTGGACGCCCGCGGCGGCGAAGGCGTTGGCGTTGCGCACCACCGCGCCGATGTTGAAGTCGTGCTGCCAGTTCTCGATGGCCACGTGGAAGGGGTGGGCGCGGGCGGCGAGGTCGTCGTGGATCGCCTCGACGCGCCAGTAGCGGTAGCGGTCGACGACGTTGCGGCGGTCGCCGTGCGCCAGCAGCTCGGGGTCGTAGCGCTCGTCCTGCGGCCAGGTGCCGGTCCAGGGGCCCACGCCCACCGCCGCGTTCGCCTCGGCAGCCTCGTCGCCAGCAGGCGGGTCGGGCGGGTCAGGCGGGCCGGGCGGGTCGTGATCGCGGCTGCTCACAGGGTCGCGTCGAACCAGTCGACGACCAGCTCGGCCACCGTGGCCGCCCGCGTGCGGTCCGACAGCAGGTGATCGGCGCCCAGGACCGGCCAGAAGCCCTTGGGCTGGCTCGCCTGGGCGAAGATCCGCTCGCCCTCGGCCACCGGCACGACGGCGTCGTCGACGGCGTGGACCACCAGCAGCGGCCGGTCGAGGGCGGCGATCCGACCCTGCGTGTCGCAGGCCTCGAGGTCGTCGAGGAACGCCTCGGAGATCGGGAACGGGCGCCCGGCGATCTCCACCACCGCCTCTCCTTCGCGGCGGATCGCACCCTCGGCGTCCGCCAGCAGGTGGCGCACGTGGGCGGGCTGGCTCGGTGCGCCCAGCACCACGACGCTGCGCACGGTCTTGAGCCGCTCGGCGGCCAGCAGCGCCGCCGCCCCGCCCAGGCTGTGGCCCAGCAGCCCGCAGGGGCCGTAGCCGCGTTCGATCAGCGCGGTGGCGGCGCGCGTGAGGTCCCCGACGTTGCTGGCGACCGTGTGGTCGGTGAAGTCGCCCTCGGACTCCCCGAGCCCGGTGAAGTCGAAGCGCAGCGCGGCGTACCCGGCGGTCGCCAGCGCGCGGGCGAGCCGCGTGCTGGTGTGCAGGTCCTTGCCGCAGGTGAAGCAGTGCGACAGCAGCACGCTGCCCTTGGCCTCGCCAGCGGGTGGATGGAGGACACCGGCTAGGGACGCGCCGGTGCTGCCGACGAACGACAGGCGCTCGGTGTCCGCTGGTGCTGCGTGGGGCTCGGTCATGGTCCCTCCTGCGCGACGCCCTGTGCGACGCCTGCCCGACGCTACCGGATCGCGCAGGCCGGGACGCGAGGCCGCGACGGTCAGCGGTAGCATCGTCGATGGTGAGCGCACCAACCACCTCGGCCGCCGTTCGGGGCAAGCCATGAGCGAGCAGCAGACCCAGCCGTCGCGCCGCGACCCCGCCGAGCAGTTCGGCACCAACTACTGGGTCGTCGACGAGATGTACCGCCGCTACCTCGCCGACCCCTCGTCGGTGGGGCGCTCCTGGCAGGAGTTCTTCGCCGACTACGAGCCGTCCTCGGCGGCGGCGCAGTCCCTCGCGGCCACCGCGAGCGCCACCGACGCCGAGGCACCCGCCGAGGCAGCCGGCCGGACCACCACCGAGGCCGCCACCGAGCCCGAGGCCGCCACCGAGCCCGAGGCCACCCACGCGCGCGCCGAGCGGCCCGCCGACACCGCCGCGCCGGCTAGCGCCCCAGCCGCCCCAGCCCGCCCCTCGGCCCCCGAACCACCCGCCAGCGCGCGACCGCTGCGCGGCGTGGCCCGCACGATCGCCCAGAACATGGACGCCAGCCTCCAGGTGCCCACCGCCACCTCGATCCGCGAGGTGCCCGCCAAGCTGCTGGAGGTCAACCGCGGCATCATCAACAACCAGCTGCGGCGCACCCGCGGCGGGAAGGTGAGCTTCACCCACCTGATCGGCTGGGCGATCGTCAAGGCGATGCTCGAGGTCCCGGCGATGACCGCGATCTACTACGAGGACGGTCAGCGCGGCTACGTGCTGCGCCCCGAGCAGCTCAACCTCGGGCTGGCCATGGACGTCGAGCGCGACGACGGCTCCCGCACGCTGCTCGTGCCCAACCTCAAGGGCGTGGAGCAGCTGGACTTCCACGGCTTCTTCCGAGCCTACGAGGAGGCGGTGCGCAAGGTGCGGGTCGGCGACCTCGATCCCGAGCTGTTCGCCGGCACCACGGCGACGCTCACCAACCCGGGCACCGTGGGCACGGTGGGCAGCGTCCCCCGGTTGATGCAGGGCCAGAGCGCGATCATCGGCGTGGGCGCGATCGGCTACCCCGCCGAGTACAAGGCCACCGACGAGCGCACGCTGGCCGAGCTCGGCGTCGGCAAGGTCATCACGCTGACCTCGACCTATGACCACCGCGTCATCCAGGGCGCGGAGTCGGGGCTGTTCCTGCAGCGCGCCGAGGCGCTGCTGCTAGGTGACAGCGGGTTCTACGACGAGGTGTTCGACAGCCTGCGGATCCCCTACGAGCCGGTCCGCTGGGGCGCCGACGACAACCCGCGCTTCGGCGTCGACAGCGAGCGGCAGCGCGCCGACAAGCAGGTGCAGGTCCAGAAGCTCATCAACCAGTACCGGGTGCGCGGCCACCTGATCGCCAACCTGAACCCGCTGGCCACCACGTTCCAGCGCGTCCACCCCGAGCTCGACCCGGCCGCCTACGGGCTCACGATCTGGGACCTGGACCGCGAGTTCGCCACCGGCGACCTGGCTGGGCGCAGCCGCATGACGCTGGCCGAGGCGCTGGACGTGCTGCGCGACGCCTACTGCCGCACCGTCGGCGTGGAGTACATGCACTCCTCGGAGCCCGAGGAGAAGGCGTGGCTGCAGCAGCGCGTGGAGGGCGTGCACGACCAGCTCCCGTTCGAGGAGCAGAAGCGGATCCTGTCGCGGCTCAACCACGCCGAGGCGTTCGAGAAGTTCCTGCACACCAAGTACCTGGGGCACAAGCGGTTCTCGCTTGAGGGCGCCGAGAGCACCATCCCGATGCTCGCCGCGCTGTACGACGCCGCTGCCGACGCCGGCATCAGCGAGGCCGTGATGGGCATGGCCCACCGCGGTCGGCTCAACGTGCTCACCAACATCCTGCACAAGAGCCACGAGAAGATCTTCCACGAGTTCGAGGGCGACATCGACCCGAGCTCGATCCAGGGCTCGGGCGATGTGAAGTACCACCTCGGCGCGGTGGGCCGGCGCACCTCGCCGGCCGGCAACGCGATCACGGTGACGCTGTCGAGCAACCCCAGCCACCTCGAGGCCGTCGATCCGGTGGTGCTCGGGATGGCGCGGGCCAAGCTCGACCAGCTCGGGGCGACCGGCTCCGACCTCGACGACCACGCTCCGGTGCTGCCGGTGCTGCTCCACGGCGACGCCGCCTTCGCCGGGCAGGGCGTGGTCGCCGAGTGCCTGACCATGAGCCAGCTTCGCGGGTACCGCGTCGGCGGGACGGTGCACCTGGTCATCAACAACCAGCTCGGGTTCACCACCGGGCAGTCGGACGCGCGCTCCAGCACCTACGCCACCGACGTGGCCAAGATGGTGCAGGCCCCCATCCTGCACGTGAACGGCGACGACCCCGAGGCGTGCGTGCGCGCCATGCGGCTGGCGTTCGAGTTCCGCCAGACCTTTGGCAAGGACGTCGTGGTCGACCTGTACTGCTACCGGCGCCACGGCCACAACGAGAGCGACGACCCGAGCTACACCCAGCCGCAGATGTACTCGCGCATCGAGCGGCGGCGCAGCGTGCGCAAGCTCTACACCGAGGAGCTGGTCAACCGCGGCGACCTCACCGTCGACGAGGCCGAGGCGGCCATGGACGAGTTCCGCGAGCAGCTCGAGGCGGCGCTGCAGGAGACCCGCGAGTCCAAGCCACCGCCGCCCGAGCGGTTCGAGCGTCCCGCGCCCGCCGGCGTGCTGCCGCCGGTGCCCACCGGGGTGGACCGAGGGATGCTCGACAAGGTCGTGGAGGCCGTCACCTCCTGGCCCGAGGACGTCACCGTCCACCCCAAGCTCGGCAAGCAGCTGGAGAAGCGCCGCGGGATGCTCGACGCCGACGCGGTGGACTGGCCGATGGGCGAGGCGCTGGCCTTCGGGTCGCTGCTGCTGGAGGGCTTCCCGGTGCGCCTGGCCGGGCAGGACTCCCGCCGCGGCACGTTCAGCCAGCGCCACGGGGTACTGATCGACTACCACACCCAGCGCGAGCACATCCCGCTGTCGAGCCTTGCCAGCGGCCGCGCGAAGCTGATGCTGCACGACTCGCCGCTGTCGGAGTTCGCCGCGATGGGCTTCGAGTACGGCTACTCGGTGGCCGACAAGGGCGCGCTGGTCTGCTGGGAGGCGCAGTTCGGCGACTTCGTCAACGGTGGGCAGGTGATCATCGACCAGTTCCTCGTGGCCGCCGAGGACAAGTGGGCCCAGACCAGCGGGCTGGTGCTGCTGCTGCCGCACGGCTACGAGGGCCAGGGCCCCGAGCACTCCTCGGCGCGGCTCGAGCGGTTCCTGGTGCTCGCCGCCCAGGACAACATCCAGGTCGCCTACCCCACCACCGCGGCCCAGCACTTCCACCTGCTGCGCCGGCAGATGCACCGCGAGGTCCGCAAGCCGCTGGTGATCCTCACCCCCAAGAGCATGCTGCGGGCCTCGGCGTCGATGAGCCCGACCGCAGCGTTCGAGGACGGCAGCTTCGCCGAGACGCTCGACGACCCCGACGCGCCCGAGCGGGTCGAGCGGGTGCTGCTGGCCAGCGGCAAGGTCGCCCACGAGCTACGTGCGCGACGCGACGCCGAGGGGCACGCGGCGGCGATCGTGCGCGTCGAGCAGCTCTACCCCTGGCCCGAGGAGCAGATCCTCGGCCACCTCGACGCGTTCCCCGACGCCCGCGAGGTGGTGTGGGTCCAGGAGGAGCCGGCGAACATGGGGGCCTGGCCGTTCGTGGGACGGCGGCTGCCCCGGCTGCTGGACCAGCGGGGCGTGCCGCTGCGCCTGACCAGCCGCGAGGAGAGCCCCGCACCGGCCACGGGCTCCCAGACGGTCCACGAGGTCGAGCAGCAGCACCTGCTCGCCGAGGCCTTCGGGGCCGCCTAGCTGGCCGGCTCGGGGCTGGGGTGCGCCGCCCTAGACTCGGCGCGAGGCAGCGGCAGCCGCACCACCCGGAGGCGCGATCGCGATGGTCGAGGAGCACGTCGAGGACCTGCTGGCGTTCATCGATGCCAGCCCGAGCCCCTACCACGCGGTCGCCACGATGGTCGAGCGCCTGGAGGCCGCCGGCTACACCCGCCTGGACGAGGCCGACCGCTGGGAGCTCGCGCCCGGCGACCGCGTGTTCGTGGTGCGTGACGGCGGCAGCATCGTCGCGCTGCGCGTCGGTGCGGTGCCACCCTCGCAGGGCGGGTTCCGCCTCGTGGGCGCCCACACCGACTCGCCGGCGCTGAAGGTGCGCCCCCAGCCCGACGATCAGCGCTCGGGCTACCGCATGGTCGGCTGCGAGGTGTACGGCGGCCCGCTGCTGCACACGTGGTTCGATCGCGACCTGACCCTGGCCGGACGGGTGGCGCTGCGCACCGACGAGGGCGTGAGCCTGGAGCGCGTGCACCTGTCCGGCGCGCCGCTGCGGATCCCCTCGCTGGCGATCCACCTGCACCGGGAGATCCGCGACGAGGGGTTCAAGCCGAACCCCCAGCAGCACGTCGTGCCGACCTGGTCGCAGATCGACGGCACCGACCGCGGGCTAAGTGACCTGCTGGCCGACGCGCTGGACGCCGATCCCGACGCGATCGCCGGGTTCGATCTCGTCACCGCCGACACCCAGCCCGCCGCCCGCGGCGGCGGCGACGGCGAGTGGCTGCTGGCCCCGCGCATCGACAACCTCGCCTCGTGCCACGCCGGCCTGGTCGCGCTGCTGCGCGCCGAGGCGTCACCGGCCACCGCCGTGCTGGTCGCCAACGACCACGAGGAGGTCGGCTCGGGCACCGCCGAGGGAGCGCGCGGCTCGTTCCTGGCGGATGTGCTGGAGCGCGTGGCCGCCGCCACCGACGCCGAGCCCCAGGCCAGCCGTCGGGCGCTGGCGCGCTCGCTGCTTATCAGCGCCGACACCGCCCACGCCGTCCACCCCAACTACGCCGACAAGCACGAGGGCCGGCACCGGCCGCGCCTGGGCGGCGGACCGGTCATCAAGCACAACGCCAACCAGGCCTACGCCTCCGACGCGGGTGGCACGGCCTGGTTCGCCTCCTGCGCCACCGAGGCAGGCGCGATGGTCCAGCACTTCGTGACCCGCGGCGACCTGCCGTGCGGCTCGACGATCGGGCCGCTGACCGCGACGCGGCTGGGCCTGCAGACCGTGGACGTGGGCCACCCGATGCTGTCGATGCACTCGATCCGCGAGCAGGCCCACAGCGCCGACCTCGCCGCGATGATCGACACCCTGGCGGTGCATCTCGCCCGCGACGCCGCGCTCCCGGTGCACCGCTGACCGTGACCGCGGCGCTGCCCGCGACCCCGGAGGGCAACCCCATGAGCGATGACCGACCGACCCGGACGCTGGTGACCGGCGCCTCATCGGGCATCGGCGAGGCCACGGTCCGCAGGCTCGCCGCCGAGGGCCACCGCGTGGCGGGCCTCGCGCGCCGTCGCGAGCGACTGACGACCCTGGCCGAGGAGACCGGCGGGGTGGCCATCCCCTGCGACGTCTCCGACCCCACCCAGGCCGCCGAGGGCGTGGCCGCGGCCGCCCGCGCGCTGGGCGGGATCGACGTGCTGGTCAACAACGCCGGGGTGTTTCGCCTCGGCACGATCGCCGACGCGCCGGTCGAGGACTGGCAGGCGATGGTCGATGTCAACGTGGTCGGGCTGCTGGCGGTCACCCAAGCGGCCATCCCGCACCTGCGCGCCTCCGCGCACCCCGACGTGGTGTTCGTCAGCTCGATGTCGGGGCGCCGCGTGCCGCGTCCGACCGCCACCGTCTACGCGGCCACCAAGCACGCCACCCACGCGATCGCTGCCGGCCTGCGCAAGGAGCTGTTCGACGACGGGGTCCGAGTGACGACCGTGTCGCCTGGCATCGTGGAGACCGACCTCGTGGCCGACCAGGCAGCCCACGACGCGACCGCCGCGCGCTTCCACGAGCGCATGCGGTCGCTCGGCGTGACGCCCGAGGAGATCGCCGAGGCCATCGCGCAGGCGCTGCAGCGCCCCCATGGGCTGTCCACCGTCGAGGTGTCGCTGGTGCCCACCGCCCAGGAGCTGTGAGGGTGCGTCGACTGCTGCGACCCCAGCCACCCGAGCCCGGCGCCGACGCGCCGGACGACGAGCCCCGCGTCGGCGCCGAGGCGCCGGAGGCGCCGGACGCGGCCGCGAGCGCGACAGCGGATGCCGCGCCGGGCGCCGCACGCCGCTCGCTGACCGATCACCTCATGCGCCACCCGATGCTGCGCGCCGGCGTCTACGGCTGGGCGGTCGTCGGGCTCGCCGTGGCTGCGATCGTGGTGGGCATCGCGGTGAGCGAGCTGCGCCTGGTGGCGGTGCCGCTGGTGCTGGCGCTGTTCCCTGCCGCGCTGCTCGCGCCGCTGGTGGGGCTGCTGCGCCGCGGACGCGTGCCGCCAGCGCTGGCGTCGCTGCTGGTGATCCTGGGCGTGTTCGCGCTGCTGGGCGGCGTGGGCACCGTCCTCGTGCCCCAGATCGGCGACGAGATCCCCGAGCTGGTCGCCTCGGTCGAGCAGGGCATCGCCGAGGTCGAGGCGTTCCTCGACGAGACCACGCCCTTCGGTGTGGACGCCAGCGAGGTGCGCGCCCAGATCGACCAGCTGGTGGACGAGATCGACCTCGACGCGGCCTTCGAGCTCGCCCGCGCCGGGGCGCTGGGTGCGGCCACCGCGGTCGCCGAGATCGCGGGGATGACCCTGCTGCTCGTGGTGGTGCTGTTCTTCTACCTCAAGGATGGCGACCGGATCGGCCGCTGGGTGCGAGGCCTGTTCCCGCGCTCGGTCCAGGACGACGTCGAGGCGGTGGGCCTGCGCGCGTGGAACACCGTCGGCGCCTACTTCCGCGGACAGCTGCTGGTGGCGCTCGTCGACGCGGTGGGCATCGGCGTCGGCCTGTGGATCCTGGGCGTGCCGCTCGCCCTGCCGCTGGCGGTGCTGGTGTTCTTCGGTGGGCTGTTCCCGATCGTGGGGGCGGTGGTCACCGGGGCCGTGGCGGTGCTGGTGGCGCTGGCGGCCAGCGGCCCGTTCATCGCGCTGCTGGTGCTCGCGATCGTGGTGGGCATCCAGCAGCTGGAGAGCAACGTGCTGGCTCCCCTGGTGCTGGGACGCGCCACCGCCCTGCACCCGCTGGCGGTGCTCGTGTCGATCACCGCCGGAGCGATCCTGCTCGGCGTGCTGGGCGCGTTCCTCGCTGTGCCCGTGGCCGCCAGCATCACCCGTGCGGCCCAGACGCTGAACCAGCGTCGGTCCGTGCGCCAGGCGAGCGCGCCCGCGCCCGCCTGACTTCGCGCCGGCTGACGTCGCGCACCGCCTCGCGGGGCTGGCGGGCCACCGTGCGGGCTAGTCGAGCAGCCGCGCGACCTGGTCGGGATCCTCGACCTCGATCAGCGGACCGATCCAGGCTGCGGCGCGCCGCGTGTCGGAGGCGATCGACTGCAGCGTGGTCAGGCGCTCGCTCTCGGGCAGCGTCGAGAAGCTCGGGTGCGCCTCGGCGGTGCGGTGCAGGTCGGGCTGCATGTGCGGGTACATGGTGGCGAGGTAGCCGATCAGCAGGCCGAACGCGCAGGCTCGCGCCGCCGGCCCCTGCGGCGCGCTGCGCCACTGCGCGGTGACCGCATCCAGGCGCGGGTCGACCTGCTCGGCGACCTGCTCCAGCCAGCGAGCGCTCTCGGGCGCGAGGCTGGCGCGGTGGATCGCCACGACGTTGGGGTCGCTGGGATCGCCGCGGTCGGTGCCAGCCGGTGCGGGCTCGGGCTCGGGCTCGGGCTCGGCCTCCTGTGCCGGCTCGGCCTCGGGCTCGGGCTCGGGCTCGCGTGCCGGCTCGGGCTCGGCGCCCACGCCGGTCTGGTGTGGCGTGGCCGCGTCCTCGTCGAGCGCCGAGGAGGGCTGCTCCTCCCCGCCCGGCTCGGTCCCAGCGCGCGGTGCGCGCTCTGCGCGCAGCACCTCCTCCCAGGGCTCGGCCGCGTCCTCATCGGCCTGCCCCGTCGGGCCGTCCAGCACCGAGGCGCCGGCGTCGGCCACCGCTGGCTCTGCGTCCTCGGCGGCGGCACCGACGGCTGTGCCCTCCGCGCCGGCGCCCTCCCCGCCGGCGGCTTCCGCGGCGGCGGCCTCGGTGTGGGGGTCGGCTGCTGTCGCGGCCGCTGCCGCAGTCGTTGGCTGGTCGGCGGGGCCGGTGTCTGCGGGAGCAGGCGCGGCGGTGGTGGCGCTCGCGTCCGTCGCGTCGGGGTCGGACGACTCGGCCAGCGCACCGCTGCCGAGCGCGAGCATCGGCGCGGCCGGTGCGGGGCCGAGGTCGGGCCAGCGCAGCTCCACCGGCAGGTGGCGCCGACGCACCACCACGGTGCCGGCCAGCTGGTCGTGCCAGGTCTGCTTGCGCCGGCTCCAGCCCGCCCACAGGAAGCCCAGGGCCAGCGGTGCCAGCGACAGCACGCGCGTGATCATCCGCCCGGCTGCGACCCCGGGCTCCACGCGCTCGCCGGTGGCGGCGTCGCGCACCTCGATGCCGGCGGCGCGCTTGCCGAGCGTGCCACCCGCGCCGCTGGTGGCCAGCACGTCGTAGAGCACCAGGATCAGCGCGCCGAGCCCGGCGACCAGCCCCCAGGTCAGCTGCTGCTCGTCGACCGCGGCGCCGAGGTCCACGACCACCCCGACCAGCGCCGGCACGAGCAGCACGGCCAGCAGGACCGCCACCACGAGCACCACGACGAGGTCCACGCCCAGGGCGGTCACGCGCAGCCAGAAGCCGGCGAGCTCCTCGCGGTGCCACGCACGCGGTGTCTCGGCTGTTGCGGCGGTGGTGCGGCTCTCGGTCACGCTCGCCCCTCCTCGACCTTGGCGACCTCATCGACGACGTCGTCCCCGCCGGCCTCATCGATCCCGCCGGCCTCATGGGCCTCGACGGCCTCGCCGGCCGGCTCGGTCTCGGCGGCCGGCTCACCCTCGTCGCGCAGCGCCACGCCGCGGCGCCAGCGATCCAGGTCCTCGGCCAGCTGGGTGCCGATCGACCCGGCGCCGGGCAGGGCCACGCCGTCGATCTCGACCACGGCCAGCAGCGGGCGCACCGACGAGCTGACGAGCACCTCGTCGGCGGCCTGCACCGCCTCGACGTTCCAGCGGCCGGCCACCACCGGGATGGACCGCTGCGCAGCGAGCGCCTCCACGCTCCGGCGGCTGATCGAGTCGACCACCCCGAGCCCGCGGGCGGGCGTGTGCAGCACCCCGTCGGCGACCCAGCAGATCTGGAAGGTCGGCCCCTCGGCGACCCAGCCCTCGAGGGTCACGAGCAGGGCGTCGTCGCCGCCGGCGGCCTGCGCGGCGCGGGTGGCGGCCATGTTCGGCCCGTAGGACAGGCTCTTGGCGCCCGCGTACTCCCAGGTGTCCAGGGGTCGCACCCAGGGGGCGGGCTGGGTGACCAGCCGCCGCGGCAGCGTGCGGTGCGGTGGCGCATCCACGGTGACCACCCGCGTGCCCGAGCCGGTGACGAACAGCTTGAGGGCGGCGTCGACGTCGATGCCGTCGAGCACCACCTCGACGTCGGCGAGGAGCGCGTCGGGGTCGGGTGGCGGCAGCCGCATGGACGTGAGGGAGCCGGTGAGCCGCTCGAGATGGTCCTCGAGGCGGAACGGGCGGCCATCCCACACGCCGATGGTCTCGAAGGCGCCGTCACCGCGGGTGAAGCCCTCGTCGAGGACGGCGACGACGGCCTCCTCGAGGGGATGGTCGGCACCGTCGACGCGGGCGCGGCGGGGAACGTGCTGCGACTCGATCATGCTGGCACCGTAGCGGGCTGGACCCGCCGACGCGCACGAGGCGTCGCGGCGCGGCCACCGGCGCAGCGGGCGGTTGCGGCGGGTGGTGTCAGCCCTCGAGCCGCGAGAGGGTCTGCAGCAGCGCCTGACCGACCGAGAAGTCGCCGCGGTGGCCCTTCCACAGGTCGCCGAGGCGGGCGTGGTCGGCGTGGCCGGCCGCGTCCGGGGCGCGCCCGAGGACCTCGGTGACCGAGCCCACGAGCGCGTCGAGGTCGACGGCGTCCTCGAAGGCGGGGAACGCCTCGAGGACCTCCCACACGCCCTCGAGAGGGCGCTGCTCGCGCCCGAGCGGGAGCGGGTCGGTGGCGGGCTGCTCGGCCTCGGCCAGACCGCCGAGCACGAGGTCGAACAGGTCGTGCGGGTTGACCCCGCGGGGCATCGCGAAGCCTGCCGGCGGGTGCAGGCGCCACTCGAGGGTGGCCTCGTGCGGGCCGTTGGGCTCGAGCCACACCTGCCAGCCGCGCACATAGGAGTCCAGCGGCGGCCCGAGACGCACGTCCAGCGCCTCGATCAGCGACGGGTCGACCCGCCACACGCAGGTGGGCACCAGCGCGGCCATCGTGCGCCCCTTCAGTCGGGCAGGGTGATGCCGGCTGCGGAGGCCGGCGCGACGTCGACGGTCTCCAGCGTGAACCCCTGCCACCAGGTGGCGCGGTCCACCGCCAGCGCGCCGTCGCGCTCCAGGGTGCCGTGCAGCACCACGCCGGTGACCTGGCTGGGTCGCCCGGCGTCGGCGTCGACGGCCACGGCGGCTCGGGCGCGGGGCGGCAGCGTGGTGTCGTGGGGGAACGCCAGCGTGTGCCCGCCGGCCCAGCTCGCGGCGTGCAGCTGCGGCGGCGCGCCCTCGACCGCGACCATCACCTCGCGACGACCGCCGACCTTCCGGCGCACCTCGCGGGGGAGCTCGGTGGGCAGCGCAGGGGGGACGCCCAGCACGTGGGGGGGCGGCAGCAGCGGGTCCAGCTGCTCGACGGCGACACGGAGCACGACCCGCTGATCCAGACGCCAGCGGGAGGGCACCAGCGCCGCCCGTCGGGCATAGTCGGCCACCGCCGGCACGTTGCGCAGCGCCAGCGCGGTCAGGGCCCCGGCGATGGGCGGGGCGTGCAGCGCCAGGCGCAGCGGCTCGTCGGGGCCAAGGATCCGCGCCGTGCCGGTGGCCAGTGCTCCGGGCGCATCACGGTGGGGGACGACCGCGAAGGCGCAACGCGGGTCACGGCGCAGCACCTCGACCTTGGCGGCGTCGGCGGAGGTGGTCATCCACAGCGCCGCGCCGTCCCACCACGCCGCCATCGGGGTCAGGAGCGGTCCGCGGCGGCCGGCCACGGCCAGCAGGCCTCGGTCGGCAGCGTCAAGTGCGGCAGCGGGGTCCACGGCGTCCTCCTCCTCTGGTCAGGGCTAGGCTGCCCTGCACCGAGCCACCACGCCAGCGCACCGCGCACACAGCGCGCCGCGCCGGATGTGCTGCCACCGAGGAGGGCGAGGCTCCATGACCTTCGTCGCCGTCAACGTGCTGGCCGTCCCGGCCCACGCCGCGAGCACCCTCGAGGACCGCTTCGCCGCCCGCGCCGGCGAGGTCGACCAGCGGCCTGGCTTCCAGCGCTTCGAGCTGCTGCGGCCCGCCGACGACGCGCACGGCCCATCCCCCGAGGGGGAGGGCGCCGAGCGCACCGAGCGCTACCTCGTCATGACCTGGTGGGACTCCGAGGCGGACTTCCGCGCGTGGCTGGAGTCCGAGGAGTTCCAGCGCGGCCACGCGCGCACGACGTCGCAGGGCCCAGCCGCCAGCGACGCGCAGGTCTGGACCTTCGACGTGGTCACCGCCCGCGAGGCCGGCGCCGAGCAAGCATGACCGACGAGCACCCGCCGCAGGAGACCCCGGCGGCCGCATGGGCGGTGCGCGTCGCGGCTGACCTCGAGGCGGTCGACGTCCATCGGCCTGTCCTGGAGGAGGCCGGGCTGCTAGGGGTCGTCGAGGACGTCGAGGGCGCCGTCCTGTACTTCCCCGAGCCCGTCGCGGACCTGCCGTGGGAGGGCCGCTGGGATCCGGTGCCCGAGCGCGACTGGCACGCCGCGTGGCGTGAGGGCGTCACCCCGATCACGGTCGGGCAGCTGACGATCGCCCCGCCGTGGCTGGGCGCGCCGGACGCGACGACGCTGGTGCTCGAGCCCGGCCAGGCCTTTGGCACCGGCCACCACGAGACCACCGCGGGCTGCCTGGCCGCCCTGCAGGAGCTGGAGCTCGCGGGCCGCTCGGTGCTCGACGTGGGCTGTGGGTCGGGCGTGCTGGCCCTCGCCGCGGCGCGCCTGGGCGCCGACCCCGTCGTGGCCTGCGACGTCGACCCGCTGGCGACCGCCGCCACGCGCGAGGCCGCCACGACCAACGGCGTCACGCTCACGGTGCACGAGGGCGATGTCGCAGCCGTCCCGCCCCCCACCGGCGGCTTCGCGGTGGTGGTGGCCAACCTCGACACCGCCACGCTGTCGGCGCAGGCCCCCGCGCTGGTGGACGCGCTCGCCGAGGGCGGCACGCTGGTCGCCTCCGGCGTGTCGTTGGAGCGGGTCGACGAGGCCACCGCGGCGCTCGACGCGGCGGGCCTGCCGGTGCTGGTGCGACGCGGGGCGCAGTGGGCGGTGCTGATCGGGCGCCGACCGGTCGCCGCGCCGGCGCCGCACCAGCGCAGCACCCACCGTCGGTCCCGCCGCCCGCGCCCCAGCGGCTGACCGGCACGCCGCCACCACGCCACCGCCCCACGCGCCATCGCCCACGCTAGGAGCCCGCGTGCCCCCGACCCCCAAGGACCCCGCCGCCGAGCCGGGCCAGCACCGCGTGGTGGTCCACGGCATCTCCCATGGCATGGAGGGCGTGGCGCGGCTGCCCGACGGGCGCGCCTGCTTCGTGCCCTACGCGCTGCCCGGCGAGACCGTCGACATCACGGTCACCCAGACCAAGAAGCGGTGGGCACGCGGCGAGCTCGTCGCGGTGGTGGAGGCCAGCCCGGACCGGGTCACCCCGCCCTGCCCCTACGCCGGCCCCTGGCCGGCCGAGGCGCCCACCTGCGGCGGCTGTGCCCTGCAGCACGCGCAACCGCAGGCGCAGCTGGCGCTCAAGCACCGCGTCCTGGTCGAGCAGCTCGAGCGGATCGGGCGGTTCAGCGCCCCGCCGGTGCGCGAGCCGGTGCCCACCGGCCCCTGGGGCTATCGCAGCCGCGCCCGCTTCGCGGTGGACGACCACGGGCAGCTGGGGTTCCGCGAGCCGGGCAGCCACGCGGTGCGCCCGGTGGATCGCTGCCCGCTGCTCACCCCGCAGGCCCAGGCGCTGCGCGAGGCCGCGGGAGATGCCTGGCCCGGTGTGGAGTCCGTCGAGGTGCACGCCGGCTCGCAGGGCAGCGGCGGGCTGCTGGTGCGCCCGGGCCCGGACGCGCTGCCGCCGCTGCCAGCGGCGGCCCCGGCCGTGGCGGTGGTCGATGCGGGACCGCCGGTGGCGCTGCGCGGCGACCCCACCGCCATCGAGGAGGTCGCCGGGCTCGCGCTCCAGGTCTCCAGCGGCGTGTTCTTCCAAGCCGGCCCCGAGGCCGCCGAGGCCCTGGTGGCCACGGTCCGCGAGGCAGCCGGGTCGGTCACCGGCCGCCACGTGCTCGACCTGTACGCCGGCGTCGGGCTGTTCGCCGCCGCGCTGGCTGCCGACGGAGCGCACGTCACCGCCGTCGAGCACCATCGCGGTGCGGTGCGCGACGCGCGCCGCAACCTCGAGGCGGCCTCGGCCACGGTCGTCGCCGCTGACGTCGGGTCCTGGCTGGCCGACCACGCCGACGAGGAGGAAGCCGACGTCGTGGTCCTCGACCCGCCCCGACGCGGCGCCGGCCCCGCGGTGTGCGAGGCGCTGCCGCGCCTCGGTGCGCGCCGAGTGGTCTACGTCTCGTGCGATCCCGCCGCGCTGGCGCGAGACGCGCGCACACTGGCCGATCTCGGCGCGAGGCTCCTCGACGTGACGCCGGTGGACTGCTTCCCCCACACCGCAGCGATCGAGTCGGTGGCCACCTTCGAGCTCCCGTGAGCCGCACCGCGGCGGGGTGCGGACACCCTCGCCGCGCTGTGGATGGCGGTATGGTCGCATGAGGATGAAGCGACCGCTGCTCGGCCTCACGCTGCTCGGCATCGCGCTGCTCGTGAGCGCGAGCCTTCTGCTGCTGGTCCTGGACGCCGGTGATGCGTCGTCGGACCCCGAGCCTCCCCCGGCGTCAGGGCCAGGAGCGGTGGGGGCTGGCGACCCTGGCGACACTGACGAGGAGGGTGACGACGGCGACCCGGATGGCTCGTCGCAGGAGGAGGGCCGCGACGGCGAGCAGCGCCTGGGCGACCTCGACGCCCAGGGCCCGCACCACCCCAGCGACATCGGGCCCGTGCCCGAGCTGGACGACGAGGTGGTGGCCGCGCTCGAGGAGCGCATCGCCGACGCCGCACCGCTGGAGGACGTCAGCGTCGCCGTCGCCGGGCCCGACGGCGTGACCCAGATGACCTACCAGGCCGACGAGCCGCGCGTGCCCGCCTCCACCGTGAAGCTCCTGACCGCCGCACGGGCGCTGGAGGTCTTCGACGCCGACCACCGCTTCACCACCGAGGTGCACGCGACCGGGCCGGTCGAGGACGGCGTCGTCGAGGGCGACCTCGTGCTGGTCGGTGGAGGAGACCCGGTGCTGGGCGAGCCGTGGCAGGACGACGCCAACCCCCAGCGCCCACGCACCCCGCTGGAGGACCTCACAGCGGAGCTCGCCGACGACATCGACGTGGTGGAGGGAGCCGTCCTAGCGGACGCGCGGATCCTGCCCCACGAGCCCGAGCCCGAGGGCTGGCGCCAGCGCTACCTCGACCGCGGCCACGCCGGCTACTCCTCGGGGCTGACCATCAACGCCGGGCGCGAGCTGTTCGAGCGCGGCGAGCAGCTCGTTGGCGCGCCGGCCGACGACCCCGCGCTCGAGGCCGCCACGGTCCTCATCGAGCTGCTGGAGGAGGAGGACGTCGAGGTCGCCGACGACGAGCCCGCCCACGTCGATGACGGGCTCGCGCTGGAGGGCTCGGCGCTAGCCGAGCTCGACAGCCCGCCGCTGGAGGAGCTGCTGGTCTACGCGGTGCAGGAGAGCGACAACCACCTGGCCGACGGGCTCTGGCGGCTGGCCGCAGCCGAGGAGGGCGAGGGGACGTGGGACAGCGCCGAGGCGCTGACCCGCTCGGCGCTCGCGCGGCGCGGCATCGATCCCACCGGCGCGCGCCTGCCGGACGGCTCGGGGCTCTCGCGCGACGCGCGGCTCACCGCCCGCCAGCTGGTGAGGCTCGACGCCATCGAGCGGGCAGGGCCCGACGGCGGGCTGTGGACCGAGCTGATGGCCGTGGCCGGCGAGTCGGGCACGCTGCGACGCCGCCTGACCGGCACCGAGGCGGAGGGCCTGCTGCGCGGCAAGACCGGCACCCTGAGGGATGCGCGCAGCCTCACCGCCCATGTGCAGGGGCCCACCGGGCGCTGGCACCTGGCGGTCATGGCCGACGAGCTCGACGGCGAGGCGCTGGGTGAGGCGCTGCCGCTGATCGACGACCTCGCCCTGATCCTCACCCGCGACCTGCTGGGCTGCGACCTCGAGGGCTGCAACGAGGACGAAGACGTGCCAACGAGCGGCCACGATCACGTATCCTGAGCCGACGTGGCGCGCTGCCCCGCAGCCGCCCGACACCGAGTCGGAGACGAGGGCCACCGTGGCAGAAGGCGATCCAGACGACGCCGGCCGTGACGACACGCTGCTCACGCTGCAAGAGGCCGCCGATCGGCTGAAGGTCCACTACATGACGGCGTACCGGTGGGTGCGCCGCGGGGACCTGCCCGCGTTCAAGACGGGCGGGCGCCTGCGCGTGCGCGCCAGGGACCTCGAGGCGTTCCTGCAGGAGCGACAGGTGGACGTGGCCGCGCCCACCGACGGTGGGGGCACCGACTGGGACACCCATGTCGACGCGCTGCACCGGCTGCTGCTCGCCGGAGAGCGCTCGGAGGCCGGTGCGCTGGTCCGCAAGGTCATCACGGACGGCGCGCCGGTCGGCGACGTGTACGTGCGTCTGCTGACCCCCGTGATGCACCGCATCGGCGACGACTGGGTCGACGGGCGCATCTCGGTGGCCGAGGAGCACCGGGCCACCGAGATCGTCAGCTCCCTCGTGGCCCGGCTGGGCGACCACTTCCGGCGCCGCGGACCCAGCCGTGGCACCGCGGTGACGCTGACCCCGGCAGGTGACCACCACGTGCTCGCCTCGACGATGGTGGCGGACTTCCTGCGCGCCGCGGGCTGGGACGTGCATCACCTGGGCGCCAACGTGCCTGCCGACGACCTGCACACCTTCCTGCAGATCGTGCCCGCCGAGCTGGTGTGCCTCTCGGTGACCCGCCCCGACCTGGAGCGTGCGGTCCTCGAGCGCCTGCGCGAGGTCGTGGTGGAGACCACCGGCCACAGCCCGCTGCTCGGCGGGCAGGGCGTGAGCCGTGAGCTGGCCGACGAGCTCGGGGCGCGCTATCTCGCCTCGCTCGAGGAGCTGGCCTCGGGATCCGAGCTGGTCTCCGGCGCCGGCTGACAGGCCTCGGCGCGCAGTGCCGCCGGCGGCCGCAACCTCGTCGCCACGGTCGCTGCAGCCCACAGCGCCGCCCTCTGCTGCACATGGTTGTCGTTGTCTGTGCAGCATGTGCAGGTGCCTCTGATGGGTGTTGCCATCGACGGCGACCAACCCGTAGGTTCCGGGTCCAGACCCGGCCATCCCAGGGGGAGCCTTGCCAGCAGGCGCGGGCAGGACGCTCAAGACGGCCCAGGCGGTCTTGCGTGTGCTGCGGCTGCTGGAGCAGCAGCCGACCGGCCGCACAGCCGACGAGGTCGCCGCGGCGCTCGGCAAGAGCACGGCCACCGCCACGTATCTGCTGAACAGCCTGTGCGCCGAGGGCTTCGCCGAGCGCCACGGGCGCACCGGCACCTATCGCGCGCTGTCCTGGCACGAGCCCGCCGCTCCAGCGGTGGCCGACACGGGGACGCAGCGCCTGCGGCTGCTGCACGAGCGCACCGGCGAGCGCTGCTATCTCGCCACCGTCGAGGACACCGTGCTCGTCGTGCAGGCCACGCTCGGTCGTCGCGGCCAGCCGCTGGTGCCCGGGCTGCGCGGACGGGTCACCGCAGCGCTGCACGCCACCGCGCTCGGCAAGGCGCTGCTGGCGCACGCGCCGCTGCCGGCGCTGGACCACTACCTCGCCGCCCACGGGCTGCGCGCCCACACCGCCGCGACGATCACCGACCGCCCGACCCTCGAGGTGGCGCTGGCCCTGGTGCGCGCCCGCGGCTACGCCGTGGAGCGCGAGGAGCTGGCCACCGGCGCGTGCGCGATCGCCGCGCCGCTGCGCGGCACGCTCGACGTGCCCGCCGCGCTGGCCGTGTCGCTACCGCCGAGGCGCTTCCGCGCTCACGCCGACCGCCTGGCCGACGAGGTCGTCGAGATCGCCCAGGCCGGCTCGCGCCACGGCAGCGAGCCCACCACCGACGTCGCCTGCACGCCACCGAGCCGCCGCTGGCGGCCCCCTGGCGAGAAGGGG
>Ga0207421_10000838_pt1 | contig 40073 bp, 39 predicted proteins | sample SodLakKL_010_SED_4_FD_187542 | JGI IMG/M metagenome (GOLD analysis project Ga0207421, IMG submission 187542) | Alkaline sediment microbial communities from Lake Tanatar, Kulunda Steppe, Russia - 8KL_010_SED (SPAdes) (version 2) | ecosystem: Environmental > Aquatic > Non-marine Saline and...
CGCGCCAGGGGTGCGGTGGTGACATAAACCACATCCTGTGGCTGCAGCTGAAAGTGGCTGCCCAGGGTGAAGGCCGTGGCGTTGCGGATATCCAGCTGATAGACGGTGGCGAGCTTGTCGCTGCCCTCGCCCTGGCCGCGGATAACGAAGATACCAGACGGCTGCGCGGTCGTCTCGTTGATACCGCCGGCGCGGGCCAGGGCATCGGTGAGCGACAGGCGCTCGTTGCCCAGGGCGATGTTGCCGGGGCGCAGCACCTGGCCCATCACCGCCACGGCCTGATTCTCGGCGCTGGGCACGTGGAGCACATCGCCGTCGCGAAGCAGCCGGTTCTGGGTCTGGTCCCCCTGGCGCAGCAGCGCGTAGAGCGAGAGCCGCTGCTCGTCGCCGTCGCGGGTCAGGATGATCTCGTGCCAGTTGGCGTTGTCGCGAGCGCCGCCCGCCTGGCTGATGGCATCGGCGAGGGTCAGCGGCACGCTGGTGACGGGCAGGCTGCCGGGCTGCGCCACTGCGCCGCTGACCAGCACCTTCTGGGAGCGGAAGTCAGCCACGCCCACGTCGACCTGAGGCTCGAAGATAAAGTTGGCCAGCCGCTGGCTAATCAGCTCGCGCACCTCGTCGAGGGTCTTGCCTTCCACCGCCACCCGGCCGATGAAGGGATAGAAGATGGTGCCGTCGTTACGCACCTGGTTGCCGGCCTCGGCGGCGCTGCGCTCGGCCCCGGCGGGAATGGTCAGCTCCGGGTGGTCGTAGACGATGATGCTGAGCACGTCGCCGGGGCCGATGCGGTAGGTCCAGGCATCGAGTTCGGCCCGCAGCCCTTCCGGCATGGGCGCGGCGCGGCTGACGCTGTTGCGATAGGTGGCCACGAGCCCGGGGGTGATCGGTTCGATATCGACCAGGTCGTCCAGCGGGGCGGTCTCGGTGCGGTAATCCATATGGCCGCCGGGGGCCAGGGCGCAGCCGGAGAGCCAGGCGGCGCCGGCCAGGACCAGCAGCAGGCGAAGCGGGGGCAGATGGCGCATGGAGGGGTGCCTGTCGGGTAGAGAAATTACAAAAACGGAGTGCGCGAGTACAACGTCCGGGCACGCTACCGCCCCAGGGTGTCAGTAGCACATCCCTGAGGCCGGCATGGGGCCCGCCGCCGCAGCGACGGGCCATGTAAACGAATGCGTCGAGAAGGTAACTGGAAAAACTTATTTGTAACAGCAGGATAACCGCCATTCCCGGGGTGCGGATACTAGCATGCTCATACTATTAGGGACCACGGGAATCAATTGACTGACATCAATTGTCTACTATCTCTTACAAGAAGAAAGCTCAGCTTAAAGGGCTAGGTAATGCTTGGGGCTGCGCACTACCATTGTCATCCTCCAGGCTTTACCATTCGCGTAAAGCACCCCTTGGTGCTGTGTACTCATCGACAAGGAGTCACCCGATGATCAAGAAGACCTTCGCCATTGCCGCCATCGCCAGCCTGCTGGCCTCTCCCCTGGCGCTGGCACAGCAGAATGCCGACCAGGCCCCGGCGGCACCCGCTGCACAACCGGAGCTGCCCGCCCAGGCCCAGACCGCCCCTCAGCTGGCCCAGACCGCCCCCCAGCAGGCCCAGACCGCACCTCAGAGTGGTGGCGCCTCCGGCCTGGCCGAGTCCCTGGGTATCAGCCAGGCCGCACTGACCGTGGGTATCGGTGCCGCCATTGCCGTGGGGATCGGCGTCGCCGCCTCCGGCGGCTCGTCTTCAGGCACCGGCACCAACTGATCGGGTCGCGCATGCCACCCGAGAGACACGGCAGCGCGAACACGCCGAGCCGCCCCAGGGCGGCTCTGTTGTGTCTGCGCCCCTCCCCCGTCGCACTGGGGGCAATACTCGCCATGCTACTGCTGACCGGCTGTGCCAGCGGCGGCGCCTCGCCCATGGGCGAGATCTTTCGCGATGCCTGGGGCGGTAGCGACGGTGCGACCGATCGCGCCGCCGAGATCACCTTCGCCAGCCTGGTGCTGAATGCCGATGACCGCAGCGGCCTGGTGGTGCTTGGGGCCCTGGCGGAGCCGGAGAGTTTCTGGCCCACCGGCAACCGCGGCCTGGTGACGCTGCGCCATGAAGGGCTGCATGCCACGGCCGGGCTGACGGCCGACCTGCTGGATACCCGCTATACGGTGAGCGAGGGCGAGGCGGAGGTGCCCTGGCGGCTCTCTGCGCCGGCCGATTTTTCGGTGACGCGCACCTGGCAGCGCGGCGATGGATTGACCGAGCAGATGAGCGCCGAGGGCAGCCTTGCCTGTGCCGCGGCCGAGCCCTACGCCCTGCCGCTGGCCACCCTGACCCTGGAGCCCTGCGCGATGACCCTCGTCTGGGAGAATGGGCGCACCACCCGCGGCGAACTGTGGCGTGACCCACAGACGCGACGCCTGTGGGCCGCCGAGGAACAGGCCTGGCCGGATGGCCCGCGGATGAGCTGGGAGGTCGCCAGGCAATGGTGGTAACCACAATCCGCTTGCGCCGGCTCGCCGCCGCCTGGTTGTTGGCGCTACCGCTGGTGGCCGCCGCCCAGTCCGACCCCCAGGCGCCCCGGCTCTCTGACGCCTGGCTGGCCACCCTGCAGGAGAGCCAGGCGCGGGTGGCCTGGAGCCATGCCTTCGCCTTGGACCACGCCACTGCGGAGGGACTGGCAACCCAGCGCAGGCGACTGATCAACGAACTGGATGCCCTGGTGGTCGGCGCCCGCGTGGTCGGCAACGCCTCTCTGAGCGGCGGGCTCGCCGCCTGGCGCCAGACCCTGGCCGACACCCCCGCCCTGCCTGCCCGCACCCCGGGCCGTCATGATCTCCCCTGGCTGGGCGCCAACCCGCGCCGCGACCCGGCGCTCGGCCAGATCCGTCATTGGGGGCACTGCGAGGTGCCCGGCTGGGTAGAGGTCTGGCATCTGGATGGGGTCGCACGCCTCGACTGGCGCTCCGGCATGACCCTGAACCGGGCCCTGGCCGCCCTGCCCACCGGGGCGAATCGCGACGCCGAGCGAGCGGTGATCATTACCCCGAACGGCGAGCGGGTGCCCCGCGGCATCGCCGCCTGGAACCACCAGGCGACCCCGCTGAGCCCGGGCAGCCGGGTGGTGCTCACGCTGCCTGCGGGTAGCGGGCATTCCGGCGCCCTGCCCCCCTCCGTGCGCCAGGAGATCGCCCTGATCAACGAGCGCCTGCCCGCGTACCTGGCCACGCGATTACCGGGAGAGGCCTGCGAGCTGAGGGCCGAGCCGCCAGCACAGGATTCCACTGCAGGGAGCCCGGGTTCCCCGGGCAATTGAGGTTCAGGAGTGAGTAGAGTGGAAAGTCGCAGTCGATTTCGGGGCCTGACTCCCTGTGCCCTGATTCCCCCCTGCGCCCTGCTCCTGGCCGCGGCGGCAGCCCCCACCCTGGCAGACGGGCTGGCGGGCAAGCTGGGCACCGGCCAGAGCGATTTCGGCGGCGTTGGCCTGATGCAGACGCCCACGGCGCGAATGGCGCCGGCGGGCACCATGAGCGTGAGCTGGAGCCGCACCCAGCCCTATCGCCGCTACAACGTCTTTTTCCAGCCCGTCGACTGGTTCGAGGGCGGCTTTCGCTATGTGGAGGTGGAGAACCGCGAGTTCGTTGCCGCCGGCGATGGGCGCGCCAACCTCGACAAGGGCTTCGATATGAAGCTGCGCCTGCTTCAGGAGACCCGCTACCGGCCCCAGGTCGCCCTGGGCTTTCGTGACGTGGGCGGCACTACCCTGTTCGGGGGTGAGTACCTGGCCGCCAGCAAGCGCTGGTACAACCTGGATGTGACACTGGGGCTGGGCTGGGGCTACCTGGGCAACCAGGGCGATGTGGACTCTCCCTTCGGCTGGCTGGCCGAGCGCTTCGACGAGCGGCCTGGCCGCGCCGGCGGCGACCAGGGCGGCGAGTTCGCCCTGGATGCGCTGTTCCGAGGCCCCATGGCGCTGTTCGGCGGCGTGGAGTGGCAGACCCCGTGGCAGCCGTTGGTGCTGCAGCTGGAACTGGAAGGCAACGACTACGCCAACGAGCCCCAGAACAACGATCAGGAGCAGGACAGCCGGGTGAACCTGGGGGCGCGCCTGGCGCTCTCCGACAACCTGGAGCTGCACGCCGGTTGGCAGCGCGGCAATACCGCCATGGCCGGACTGACCTGGAACGTGGATCTGGCGGGCCTGAGCCAGGTGAAACGCGACCCGGCGCCGGCCGACCCGGCCGCCCCACCCCGGGAGAGCTGGGCGGCGGTGAGCCAGGCGCTCGAGGAGAACGCCGGCATTGCGGTGTCGCGGATCACCCGAGAGGGGCGCGATATCACCGTCACCGGCGAGCCGGTCACCTACCCCTCGCTGATGCACAGCGAGGTGCGCGCCGGAAGGATCCTCAACGCCCAGGCCGATGACGAGGTGGATCGCTTCCGTTTCCGCTGGGAGAATCGCGGCCTGCCCCTGCGCGAGGGCGTGCACAGCCGCCAGGCGCTGGTGGCAGCGGCGGGCACCGAGGATCGCGAGGGAGATCACCTCCACGGGATCTATGCCCACGCCGAGCTGCGCGACAGCGCCCGCGCCGAGGTGCTGCACGAGTCCCGCCCGCAGCGCTTCCAGTGGGCCCTGGGCCCTAGGCTGGACCAGAACTTCGGCGGCCCGGATGGCTATCTCTACCGGCTGATGGCGGTGCTCGAGGCGGAGTATCGCACCGATCGCAACGGCTGGTTCTCCGGGCAGCTGGCCTGGACCGCCCTGGACAACCTCGAGGACTACGAGTACATCGCCGATTCCGACCTGCCGCGGGTGCGCACCTTCATCGGCGACTACCTGGCCGAGGCCACCCTGGGCATCGAATCGCTGCAGTACACCCGCACCGCTCAGCTGGGCGACAACTGGTACGCCATGGGCTATGGCGGCCTGCTGGAGATGATGTACGCCGGCGCAGGTGGCGAGGTGATGTATCGACCCTTCAACAGCCCGCTGGCGTTGGGCCTGGACGTGAACTGGGTGCGCCAGCGCGATTTCGATCAGCGTTTCGAGCTGCGCGACTACGACACCTGGACCGGGCACCTTACCGCTTACCTGGAGACGGGCATCGAGGACGTGCTGGCCAAGCTGAGCGTGGGCCGCTACCTGGCCGGCGACCTCGGCACGACGCTGGATCTCTCTCGCGAGTTCGCCTCCGGGGCGAGGGTCGGCGCCTGGGGCACCTGGACCGACGCCGGCGACGACTTCGGCGAGGGCGGTTTCGACAAGGGGCTCTACCTGTCGGTGCCCTTCGACGCCATGTTCACCCGCTCCAGCCGAGACCGCGCGGAGGTGGCCTGGCGGCCGCTCACCCGAGACGGCGGTGCCACCCTGGATCGCCGCTACAACCTCTATGACGTGACCGAGGAACGCGACCTGGGTGGCTACTGGGACGAACACTCCGGCGCCTGGGATTGACCGCTTACGTCTCTTCATCGATGGCGAACTCCCGCCACCTTTCGTAGACTGTTTATGTAAACTGCTTATGTAGACTAATTCGAAACATCATCCAGCAAGGACGACTCCCCGGCCTGAGGGCCAGCGGGTTTCCCACAGGAGTAGACACGATGCGCATTTCCCCGTTTGTGGCCGCGGCGGCTCTCTCGCTTTCGACCGTTGCCGGCCAGGCCCTGGCCTATCAAGCCGGTGATCTCTATGTGCGCGGTGAGTTCCAGAAGTCCGACCTGGCTTCCGAGACACTCTCGCGTGAAAGCGGCTTCGGTCTCGCCGGTGGTTACCTGTTCACCGACGCGCTCGGCGTCGAGCTCGGGATCGGCGAGGCGGTGTCCCATGACTTCCAGCTGGATGCGGGGGATGCCGGCAGCCTGGACCGCATGCCCGTGAACCTGCTGCTGCAGTACTACCCTCTGGGCGGCATCGAGGGTGCGCGCGTGCAGCCCTTCGTCGGCGTGGGCATGAACTACACCCGCTTTTCCAGCGTCAGCGCCGCCGACCTGAGCGTGGATGACGATTACGGCTTCGCCGGTCAGGTGGGCATGGACCTGGTCATCACCGACAACCTCAGCGCCACCAGCTTCGCCCGCTACACCGAGGTGGACGCCAGCTTCGAAAGCGACGGCCAGACGGTGGAGAATGTCCGCCTCGACCCGCTGACCGTCGGCGCCGGTATCACCTACCGTTTCTAGAAAATCGGCAAATCGGGGTCAGACCCTTAAATTCGCTTAAGGGTCTGACCCCGAGAGGACGCTCCGTGCGCTTCAGAACGCGGCGATTTCCTCGGCCGTCAGTTCGCGCCACTCGCCGGCGGGCAGGTCGCCCAGCGCCAGCGGGCCGATGGATTCCCGATGCAGGGCCGCCACATGGCAGCCGATGGCGGCGAACATCCGCTTCACCTGGTGGTACTTGCCTTCATAGAGGGTCAGTTCGGCCACGGTGGGCTCGCGCATGGAAAGCTCCGCCGGGCGGGTGGGCCGCTCCTCGCCATCCAGCATCACGCCCTCGGCGAAGGTCGCCACGGCCCGCTCCAGGGCCTCGCCTGCCAGCGGCTCGTCCAGGGTGACCCGGTAGACCTTGCCGAAGCGATGCTTGGGCGAGGTGACCCGGTGGGACCACTGGCCGTCGTCGGTGAGCAGCACCAGGCCGGTGGTGTCCACGTCCAGGCGGCCCACGGTCTGCAGGCGCTCCACCTTGGGCAGCTCGACCAGGTCGATGGCCCGCGGGTATAGGGTGCGCCGGGCGGTGCACTCCACCCCCGCGGGCTTGTGCAGCATGAGATAGCGCATCCCCACCAGTGCCAGCGGCTCCTCGTTCCAGGCCACGCGGTTCTCTTCGCCGACCTGGGTGGCGGGGTTCTTGACGATCTCGTCGTCGACGCTGACTTCGCCGCGGTGCAGGGCCTTCTTGGCCAGGCTGCGGGTGAGTTCGGTGGTCTCGGCGAGAAAACGATCCAGACGCATCAGTAGCCGACTCCATCGGATAGGGTGAAATGATCGGCGTCGCGCCAGGCGGGAAACTTCTCGCGGAAGGCCTTGAGCTCATCCAGCGACAGGGTCCCGGTGGTGATGAAGGGCTTGCCCTCCGGCCCGTCGATCAGCGGCTCGCCCTTGGCGTCGATCAGCATGGAGTCGCCGGCGTAGGGCAGCCCGTTGGCGTCCTCGCCGACGCGGTTCACGCCGATCACCGGGCAGAGGTTCTCTATGGCGCGGGCCTGCAGCAGGATGCGCCAGGGGTGACGCCGCGGCGCCGGCCAGTTGGCCACGCAGAGCAGGGCGTCGTATTCGAAGTGCTCGTCCGGCGCCGGCTGCTGACGCAGCCAGACCGGGAAGCGCAGGTCGTAGCAGACGCTGAGCAGGATGCGAAAGCCCTTGAGTTCGACGATCACCCGCTCATGGCCCATGGCGTAGCGCTCGTGCTCGCCGGCCATGCGGAACAGGTGGCGCTTGTCGTAGGTGGCCAGCGACCCGTCGGGACGCGCCCAGGCCAGGCGGTTGAAGTAGTTGCCGTTTTCGACCACCGCCACGCTGCCGGTCACCACGCAGCCGCGCTGCCAGGCCTGCTCCCGCAGCCAGGCGATGGTCTGGCTGTCCGCCACGGGTTCGGCCATTTCCCGGGAGTTCATGGTGAAGCCGGTGGCGAACATCTCGGGGAGCACGATCAGGTCGGTTTCGGCCTGACCGAGGTCGCCGAGGATCTCTTCCAGCCCCCGGCGGTTGGCCTCGGGGTCTTCCCAGCGCAGGTCGCACTGCACCAGGGTCGCTCTCAGTTCGCTCATGGGGGCGCTCCTGCTCCGGTGGGTCTCAGGGCGCTAGCGTAACCCAGGCCCGGTGCCACGTCAGCCGCTCCCGTGGCGGCGCGCCCAATAGCCTGCTAACGTACTCACTTCGATCCCCCCGCCCTCCAGAGGCTCCATGCCACCATCGCCCACTACCGCCCCCGATCGGGAGCCCGCCAAGGGGGTCGCCTTCGGCCTCTCCGCCTATATCATGTGGGGCTGCTTTCCGCTCTTCTTCGCCCTGTTCCAGGGGGTGCCGGCCTTCGAGATCCTGATCCACCGGATCCTCTGGTCCTGCCTGTTCCTGGTGGGGCTGGTCACCCTGCTGAGGCGCTGGGCACCGATCCGCAAGGCCCTGAGCGAGCCGCGCCGGCTGGGCACGGTGCTGGGCTGTGCCCTGCTGATCGCGATCAACTGGGGGATCTATATCTATGCGGTGGAGACCCGCCAGGTGCTGCAGGCGAGCCTGGGCTACTTCATGACGCCGCTGGTCAACGTGGCGCTGGGCATGCTGGTGCTGCGCGAGACCATGCACCGGCTGCAGGCCATCGCGGTGGGGCTGGCCGCGCTGGCGATCCTGATCCAGCTGCTGATGCTCGGCGAGCTGCCCTGGATCAGCCTGGTGCTGGCGTTCTCCTTCGGCACCTACGGGCTCATGCGCAAGCAGGTGCCGCTGGATGGCCTCTCCGGGCTGTTTGTGGAAACCCTGCTGCTGCTGCCCCTGGCGCTGCTGACGCTTGGCTGGCTGGTGCAGGTCGATATGTCCCACTTCCTGGGCGATAGCCGCACCACCCTGCTGCTGGTGGCCAGCGGCGTGATCACCGCCCTGCCCCTGCTGGCGTTCGCCGGCGCGGCGCGGCGGCTGCGCCTGGCCACCCTGGGCTTCCTGATGTACATCAACCCCACCATCCAGTTCGGCATCGCCCTGCTGGTGTTCGGCGAACCCCTCACCGCGGTTCAGCTGACCACCTTCCTGCTGATCTGGACCGGGCTTGCGCTCTACACCTGGTCGGCATGGCAGAGCCGGACGCGCGCCCAGGCTTAAGGACCCGCGGCTTAAAGCTTGCCGCAGCTGCCGGACAGCTATCATACGAAACCGACATTATAGTATCGATAAAAGACCATACCGATACTATAATGTCGCCATGAAAACGAGACACGTCACCTTAAGCCCTAAAGCTTCCCTCTCGCTACGCCTGCTCTCCGAGTTGATCGAAGAGGGGAGGCTTCGCAAGGGATGGACCCGAGACGAGCTCGCCGAGCGGGTGGGTGTCGGCGTGGTCACCATCCGTCAGGTTGCCAAGGGCTCTCCCCGAGTGGCCATCGGCACATACCTTGAAGCAGCGGCGCTGGTTGGCGTGTCGCTGTTTACCGATGACCTGGACACACTGAAGCAAGAACAGGCGACCCAGAGGGAACGGCTGACATTGCTCCCCAAGCGCGTTCGCCGTCAGCCCCAGGAGCCCATCGATGATGACTTCTAGCCGACGCGCCTACGTCTGGATCTGGCTTCCCGGACAGACATCCCCCGTAGTCGCCGGTCTTGTCGAGCGCGATGATCAGGACCGCTATCGCTATACCTATGGTCGTCGATACCTCTTGCGCGATGATGCGATCGGCCTCTTTCCAGATGAGCTTCCCCTTCAGCCCGGGAGCCAGGCTCAGACCGACGGTGCACTGCCCTGCTGCCTGCGTGACGCCTCCCCCGATGCATGGGGGCGTCGCGTCATCATCAACCGCCTGACCGGGCAGAAAGGCGATGCGGCTGATGGTGTCGACTTCAACGAGCTGGTCTACCTGCTGGAGTCCGGCTCGGACAGGATCGGTGCGTTGGATTTCCAGGAGTCTGCCACCGACTATCGGCCGCGAGAGAGCCAAACCGCCACCCTGGATGAACTGCAGGAAGCCTCGGCCTATGTGGAGGCAGGGAAGCCTCTGCCTCCGGCTCTTGACCAGGCCATGCAGCACGGCAGCAGTATCGGTGGCGCCCGCCCCAAGGCCCTGCTGGACGACAGGAATCGCAAGCTGGTGGCAAAGTTTTCTTCCAGCACCGACCTCTACAGCGTGGTGAAGGCCGAGTTCGTCGCCATGCGGCTCGCCAGGCAGGTGGGGCTCGATGTCGCTTCCGTCGAGATGGCCCGCTCACTGGGCAAGAATGTCCTGCTGGTGGAGCGCTTCGATAGAGTGAAGGCCACAGACGGCTGGAGTAGGCGCATTGTGCTCTCGGCCCTCACGCTACTCGGTCTGGATGAGATGTTGGCCCGCTATGCCAGCTATGAGGACCTCGCCCATCGGATCCGAGGCGAGTTCGACCAACCAGGGCAGACGCTGCGCGAGCTGTTCGGGCGCATCGTCTTCAACGTGCTCTGCGGCAATACCGACGATCATGCACGTAACCATGCTGCCTTCTGGGATGGCGTGAGCTATCGACTGACGCCGGCCTATGACATCTGTCCTCAATCGCGAACCGGTGGCGAAGCCACCCAGGCCATGCTGCTGCATGGCCAGGAACGCCGCAGTCAGCTCGTCCATTGCCTGGCAGCCGCGGAGCGGCTCGGACTGAGCCATGCCCAGGCCCGTGAGATCATCAATCACCAGATCGCAACAATCCATGATAGCTGGGATGCCATCTGCGATGAGGCCGAACTGAGCCCGGTCGACCGCAACTTCCTTTGGGGCAGGCAGTTTCTGAATCCGTTTGCGTTGGAGGGCTATGCCGAGGCATGAGGTGGCACTCTCCTGGCGGCGTAGCCCTTGCCAGAGCACGGGTGTCTTTTTAGAAGACGGCTGCGCGCTCAGGCCCAGGGAAATGCGGCTTAAAGCTTGCTGCAGCTGCCGGCAGCCAACGGGGTGAAAAATGACCTTGCCGCCATCGTTTTCTGGACTCATCTCACGTTGCATGTAACACAGGCGCCCGCTATCCTGTTACATGCAACAAGAGCAGTAACGACGAGAGGAGAATCGCCGCGGTGGCAACCAATGACGTGAACACTCGGGTGAAGAAGCACCGTGCCGCTCTGCGTGCGGCCGGCCTGCGCCCGATCCAGATCTGGGTGCCGGACACTCGACAGCCAGGCTTCGCTCAAGAGGCCCGCCGTCAGTGCGCTATCGTGGCGGCTGCCGACGCGGGGGATCGCGATCTGGAGGACTTCATGGACGCAGCATTCCAGGACCTGGACGATGACGAGGTTGGCGGATGAGGCGTGGGGATCTGGTGACCATTGCCCTCACGGGTGATTTCGGGAAACCTCGACCCGCACTCGTCGTCCAGTCAGACCAGTTTGCCGGAACCGGCAGTGTGACGGTGCTGCTGCTGTCCAGCACCCTGGTCGATGCACCATTGATCCGTCTCGATGTCGAGCCCAACACCGAGAATGGCTTGCAACGACGTTCCCAGGTCATGGTGGACAAGCCCATGACGGTGAGGCGAGAGAGAGTTGGGGAGGCCTTCGGCCACCTCGATGATAGTGCCATGGTTGCAGTCAACAGAGCGCTGGCCGTCTTACTCGGCTTTGCATAAGCGAAGCTGGTTGGCTGCCCAAGCCCGGGAGCCCTTCGGGCTCCATTCGCGCAGCGGAGCTGCGCTCCCACAAAGGGTACTTCACCCCCACCGGAGGCAGACCTACAAAAACCAAGACCGACAGTAGTCGCCGGCCTTGGTTGGTGTTACCCGGGAGCCCTTCTGGCTCCATTCGCGCAGCGGAGCAGCGCTCCCACAAAGGGACATTCACTCCCACAGGTTCAGTGCACCCCCACCAGGTTCAGTGATCCCCACCAGGTTCAGTGATCCCCACCAGGTTCAGTGCAACCCCACCCGCTTCAGGGCAGCCCTTCCAGGTTCAGCGTTGGCTGGCGGTGAGGGCCTGGTCGAGGTCGGCGAGGATGTCGTCGATGTGATGAAACCGACCAACCCCTTGGGGCGAGCCAGAACTAAGGTGAGAGCTCGTGTTGGATGGCGAGAGCCACGAACTGATTCAGGCTCTCGCCTCGCGCCCGAGCGGCATCCACCGCATCCCTATGCAGCTCTTCTGACAGACGAACCTGGAATTTTCCAGAGTACGCTTTGGTGGGCTCGATCCCTTTCTCCTGGCACACTTCCAGGAAGGTACGCAGCGAGCTCCTACCTTCTTCCAGAAGTGACTCCACGCTGTCCGCATAGAAATCGGCACTACCGTTCAGGCCGGTGAATTCGCCTCGAAACATCTCGATCTCGGGGTCGTACTGGATGATGGCCCGGTAGCCATCGATGACCATGATGTTGTTCATGGCGTTACTCCATTGTGATCCAACCACTTACGGATACTCGCTACGGCGCCCTTGTCGGTATCTGGCGATGGGTGAGGGCGATGGAAGACTCTCACCTCACCAAACAGAACCACCGAAATTCGGGAGCCTTCTCGCTCCTCAACATCTGCGCCAAGGGCCTTGAACAACGACTCGATTTCTCCCCAAGGGATGGACCCAGAAACCGGCCGACTGAAGATCGCAGCAAGTGTCCGTTCATGCTTTCGCTTCATTTTAGTGCCATATTGTGGTACTACCATAGCACATAATACCCACGCTTCCAGCGGTCTTCGATGAGGTCCACCGAATTATCTCTGACGACCTCATACGTTCGAAAAAGCAGCTTTATCCCGTCCTGGCGCAGCTCTTCCAGGGGGGAAGGAGATTTCTTCCATGCCCTGCTGCCACTGGTGGGAGACCGGTTTTGCCGGGCGAATGGCGCCGCAGGCGCCCTGGCTGGGTTGCTGGCGCCAGTGCATGCCCCCGGGAGCCCTTCGGTCTCCATTCGCGCAGCGGAGCTGCGCTCCCACAAAGGGCACTTCACCCCCACCGGAGGCAACCCTACAAAAACCAAGACCGACAGTAGTCGCCGGCCTTGGTTGGTGTTACCCGGGAGCCCTGCGGGCTCCATTCGCGCAGCGGAGCTGCGCTCCCACAAAGGGCCCTTCACCCCCACCGGAGGCAGCAAGCCTCGGTGGCGTCTTCTTGCGCGCAGCGGAGCTGCGCTCCCACAAAGGGCCCTTCACCCTCACCAGAAGCAGCAAGCCTCGGTGGCGTCTTCTTTCGCGCAGCGGAGCTGCGCTCCCACAAAGGGCCGTTCACTCTCACCGGAAGCAGCAAGCCTCGGTGGCGTCTTCCTTCGCGCAGCGGAGCTGCGCTCCCACAAAGACCCTCACTCCCACCAGGTTCAGCGCTGGCTGGCGGTGAGGGCCTGGTCGAGGTCGGCGAGGATGTCGTCGATGTGCTCGATGCCGATGGAGAGGCGCACCATGTCCGGGGTGACGCCGGCCTTGACCAGTTCCTCGTCGTTGAGCTGGCGGTGGGTGGTGGAGGCCGGAATCGACGAGCAGGTCTTGGCGTCGCCGATGTTGACCAGGCGCAGGATCAAGTTCAGGGCGTCATAGAAGCGCTCGCCGGCTTCGCGACCGCCCTGGATGCCGAAGCTGAGGATGCCGGAGGCGCGTCCGTTCATGTACTGCTGGGCCAGGGCGTGGTCCTTGTGGCTGGGAAGGCCGGCGTACTTCACCCAGTTCACCGCGGCGTGGCCCTCCAGGTACTCGGCCACCCGCTGGGCGTTGTCGCAGATCCGCTCCATGCGCAGCGAGAGCGTCTCCAGCCCCTGCAGCAGGTTCCAGGCCGCCTGGGCGGAGAGCGCCGCCCCCATGTTGCGCAGCGGCACCACCCGGGCGCGACCGATGAAGGCCGCCTCGCCGAGATCCCGCGTGTAGCAGACCCCGTGATAGGAGACGTCCGGCTCGTTGAGCAGCGGGAAGCGCTGGGCGTTCTCGGCCCAGGGGAACTTGCCGGAGTCGATGATGACGCCGCCCACGGTGGTGCCGTGGCCGCCGATGTACTTGGTGGCCGACTGGATGACGATATCGGCGCCGTGCTCGATGGGCCGCCACAGGAAGGGGGTCGGCACGGTGTTGTCGACGATCACCGGCACGCCGTGGCGATGGGCCGCCTCGGCGAGGCGCGCCAGGTCCACCACGCTGCCCGAGGGATTGCCTACCGTCTCGCAGAAGACCGCCTTGGTCCGCGCGTCGATGAGCCCCTCGATGCCCTCGATGTCGTCCTTGTCGGCGAAGCGCACCTCGATGCCCTGGCGCGGCAGGGTGTGGGCGAAGAGGTTGTAGGTGCCGCCGTAGAGCTCGCTGATGGAGACGATGTTGTCGCCCGCCTCGGCGATGGTCTGGATAGCGGCGGTGATGGCCGCCATGCCCGAGGCCACCGCCAGGCCGGCGATGCCGCCTTCGAGGGCGGCGACGCGCTGCTCCAGCACCGCGCAGGTGGGGTTCATGATCCGCGAGTAGATGTTGCCCTCGACCTTGAGGTCGAAGAGGTCGGCGGCGTGCTGGGCGCTGTCGAAGGAGAAGGAGGTGGTCTGGTGGATCGGCACGGCCACCGCGTGCTGATCGTCGGGGGCGTAGCCGTGGTGCAGGGCGATGGTTTCGCGTTGCATGACGTGTCCTTGCGATGGGGGTGGAGACAACTCGCCCAATGCTAACCAACTCTGACTCGAGCCACTAATATCGTTTAGTCTCTGTCGGTATAACCCGACCCGCACAGCGCCTCGACGCTGCCCTGACGGATGCTCAAGCGGATGTTCAAGCGCTATTTGCCGATTCTGGCCTGGCTGCCCCACTACAACCGCCGCCTGGGCGGCGCCGACCTGCTGGCCGGCCTGATCGTCACCGTGATGGTGATTCCCCAGTCGCTGGCCTATGCCCTGCTCGCCGGTCTGCCTGCCGTGGTGGGGCTCTACGCCAGCATCTTGCCGGCGGTGCTCTACGCGCTGCTGGGCACCAGCCGCACCCTGGCGGTGGGGCCGGTGGCGATCATCGCGCTGATGACGGGGGCGGCGCTGTCCGGCGTCGCCACCCCGGGCTCGCCGGAGTACCTGCAGGCGGCCCTGGTGCTGTCGCTGCTCTCCGGGCTGATGCTCGGGGTCATGGGCCTGCTGCGCCTGGGCTTCTTCACCAACTTCCTGAGCCACCCGGTGATCGCCGGCTTCCTTTCCGCCTCGGGGATCCTGATCGCGGTGAGCCAGGCCGCCCACCTGCTGGGGGTCGAGGCCAGCGGCTATACCGCCATCGCCCTGCTGGGCAGCCTGGCGACCAACCTCGACGCCGTTCACTGGCCTACGCTGGCGCTGGGGGGCGGCACCCTGCTGTTCCTGCTGCTGTGCCGGCACCAGGCCAAGGGGCTGCTGCGCCGGATGGGCATGGCCGAACCCGGCGCCGCCCTGCTGGCGCGCTCGGGGCCGGTGCTGGCGGTGCTGGCCACCACCGCGCTGAGCTGGCACCTCTCCCTGGCAGAGCACGGCGTGGCGGTGGTCGGGTCGATTCCCGGGGGGCTGCCGCCCCTCACCCTGCCCGGGGTCGATGTCTCGCTGTGGCGGGCCCTGCTGGTGCCGGCGCTGTTGATCAGCGTGGTGGGCTTCGTGGAGTCGATCTCCATGGCCCAGATGCTGGCCGCCCGGCGGCGCCAGCGCATCTCGCCCAACCAGGAGCTGATCGGCCTGGGCGGCGCCAACCTGGCGGCGGCCTTCTCCGGGGGCATGCCGGTCACCGGCGGCCTGTCACGCACCGTGATCAGCGACGATGCCGGCGCCCAGACCCCCATGGCCGGGCTCTTCGCGGCGCTGGGCATCGGCCTGGTGACCCTGGCCTTCACGCCACTGCTCTACCATCTGCCCATCGCCACCCTGGCCGCCACCATCACCGTGGCGGTGCTGACACTGGTGGACATCCCGATGATCCGCCAGACCTGGCGCTACTCCCGGGCCGACTTCTCGGCCATGGCGGTGACCATCCTGCTGACCCTGGTGGAGGGGGTCGAGTCCGGCATCATCAGCGGGGTGCTGCTCTCCACGGGCCTGTTTCTCTACCGCACCAGCCGCCCCCACAGCGCCATCGTCGGGCGCATCCCCGACACCGAGCACTTTCGCAGCGTGACTCGCCACGAGGTGCAGACCCTGAGCCACGTGGCCTTCCTGCGCATCGACGAGAGCCTCTATTTCGCCAACGCCCGCTACCTGGAGGATACCGTCCACGCCCTGGTGGTGCGCCGCCCCGGCCTGGAGCACGTGGTGCTGATCTGCTCGGCGGTGAACCTGATCGATGCCTCGGCCCTGGAGAGCCTCGACGCCATCAATGCCCGCCTGAAGGAGTCCGACGTGACCCTGCACCTGGCCGAGATCAAGGGCCCGGTGATGGACGGCCTCAAGCGCAGCGACTTCCTCGACGACCTGACCGGACGCGTCTTTCTCAGCACCTACGCCGCCTGGCAGGCCCTGGGCAACCCGCCGGAGTAGGCCCCGACGCGCCTGCCCGGGGCATACAAGCCTGTACGTAAACGCTATAATGCAGCTTCCGATCGAGAAGGACGCGCCCGACCCATGGCCTCGACCGATCACGTCACCACCGACAGCGCCCCGACGGGCGGCCGCTCGCTCGATGACCGGGCCGGCCGCCTGGCCGTGGAAGACGGCCGCCTGCTCGTCAGCGGCGACTGGGTGCTCGCCCACCACGGCGCGCTCAAGGACCAGGTCGCCGCCCATCGTCAGGCCGCCGGCGAGCCCTCGGCCGATCAGGCGGTGGATCTCTCCGGCCTGACCGGCCTGGACACCGCGGGTGCCCGCCTGCTGGTGGCGCTGGTCGGCGCCGAGCCGATGGCAGACGTTCGCCAGTGGGCCGCCGATCTGCCCAGGGCGCGCCAGGCGCTGCTCGAGACAGTGGCCCGGGTGCTGCGCGAACCGCTGGAGCCGGAACCGTCGCCCAGGGCGACGCTGACCGACGGGCTGGTCGACGTCGGCGAGCGCGTCGGTGCCCTGTGGCAGCAACAGCGGCTGCTGCTGGGTTTCATCGGCCTGACCCTCACCACCCTCTTCGTTAACCTGCTGCGTCCCTGGCGCTGGCGGCTCACCGCGCTGGTGTCCCACGTTCACCAGACCGGCCTGAACGCCGTTCCCATCGTCGCCCTGCTCACCTTCCTGGTGGGCGCCGTGGTGGCCTTCCTGGGGGCAACGGTGCTGCGCGACTTCGGCGCCACCATCTTTACCGTCAACCTGGTGGCCTTCGCCTTCCTGCGCGAGTTCGGGGTGCTGCTGGCCGCCATCCTGCTGGCCGGCCGCACCGCCAGCGCCTTCACCGCCCAGATCGGCGCCATGAAGGCCAACGAGGAGATCGACGCCATCCGCGCCCTGGGGCTCGACCCCATGGAGCTGCTGGTGCTGCCGCGCCTGCTGGCGATGATGATCGTCCTGCCGATCCTGACCTTCATCGGCATGCTCTCCGGGATCCTGGGCGGCGCCCTGGTCTGCATCTTCATGCTGGACATCTCCGCCACCCAGTTCCTCACCATCCTGCAGCGGGACATCCCCCTGAACCACTTCCTGGTGGGCATGGTCAAGGCGCCGGTGTTCGCCTTCCTGATCGCCGTGATCGGCTGCCTGGAGGGCTTCAAGGTGACCGGCAGCGCGCAGTCGGTGGGCGAGCACACCACCTCGAGCGTGGTGCAGTCCATCTTCATGGTGATCCTGCTCGACGCCGTGGCCGCACTGTTCTTCATGGAGATGGGCTGGTGATGGCGCTGAACATGGCAGACACAGACGCCGTCATCCGGGTGCGCGGGCTTTGCAACCGCTTCGGCAGCCACGTGGTCCACGAGGATCTCGACCTGGACATCCAGCGCGGCGAGATTCTCGGCGTGGTGGGAGGCTCCGGCACCGGCAAATCGGTGCTGTTGAGAAGCATCGTGGGGCTCAAGCGCCCGGACGCCGGCAGCGTCGAGATGTTCGGCGAGGACCTCACCGCCCTGTCGGCCCGGCGACGCTCCGAGCTGGAGCGCCGCTTCGGCGTGCTGTTCCAGCGCGGGGCGCTGTTCTCGTCCCTCGACCTGCAGGAGAACGTCGCCCTGCCGCTGATGGAGCATGCCGGCCTGACCCGCCGCGACGCCGAGGACCTGGCGCGCATGAAGCTGGCCCTGACCGGGCTGCCCCCCAATGCCGCCCTGATGATGCCCTCGGAGCTCTCCGGGGGGATGATCAAGCGGGCGGCGCTGGCCCGGGCCCTGGCGCTGGACCCGGAGGTGCTCTTCCTGGATGAGCCCACCGCCGGCCTGGACCCCATCGGCGCGGCGGAATTCGACCAGCTGATCATGACCCTGCGCGACGCCCTGGGGCTGAGCGTCTTCCTGGTCACCCACGACCTCGACACCCTCTACACCGCCTGCGACCGCGTCGCCGTGCTCTCCCAGCGTCGCGTGCTGGTCGCCGACCGGCTGGCGGTGGTCGAGGCCAGCGACGACGCCTGGATTCGCGACTACTTCCACGGCCCACGGGGCCGCGCGGCCGCCCAGGCGGCCGAGTCTCACACGCCGACAACCTCCGGGGAGAACACCTGATGGAAACCCGCGCCCACCACCTGGTGATCGGCCTGTTCACCGTCGTCGCGGTCTTCGCCGCCCTGGGCTTCGCCCTGTGGCTCGGCAAGGCCGCCACGGATCGCGAGATGACCTACTACGAGGTCGGCTTCGACCGCCCGGTGGGCGGCCTGGATACCGGCAATGCCGTGCTGTTCAGCGGCATCCGGGTCGGCGATGTCGCCGACCTGCGCCTCGACCCGGAGGATCCGCGCCTGGTCCGCGCCCTGATCCGCATCGACGCCGAGATCCCCATCCGCGAGGACACCAGCGCCGGCCTGGCGCTGGCCAACATCACCGGCAGCATGAACATCCAGCTCCAGGGGGGCAGCCCGGAGCGGCCGCGCCTGCAGGGCAGCTACGAGAATCCCCCGCTGATCCAGGCCGAGCCTTCGCCGCTGAGCTCGCTGCTGTCCGACGGCGAGACCCTGGTCACCGGCCTCAACCAGCTGCTGATCAACGCCAACCGCCTGCTCGCCGAGGACAACACCGCCCGGGTCGAGCAGATACTGGTCAACCTGGAACAGCTCAGCGGCCAGCTGGCCGCGCGCAGCGATGAACTGGGGGCGGTGGTCGACATCGCCGACCGCCTGGGGGACGAGGCCAGCGACCTGCTCCGGGCGCTGGCCAGCCTCAGCCAGAGCGCCGAGACCCTGGTCGACGCCGAGGGGCGCCAGGCCCTGGAGAGCGCCGGCCAGGCCATGGGCAGCCTGCAGGGCATGACCCGCCGCCTGGAAACGCTGCTCGGCAACAACGAGGAGGCCCTGGGCCGCGGCATGCAGGGCCTGGGCGAACTGGGCCCGACCATCCGCGAACTGCGCAACACCCTGGACAACCTGGGGCGGATCACCCGCCGCCTGGAAGAGAACCCGGCCGACTTCCTGCTGGGCCGCGAACCGATCGAGGAGTTTTCACCGTGAGACGCCTGGCTCTGCTTGCCCTGGCGGGCATGCTCTCCGCCTGTACCCTGCTGCCGGAGAGCGACCCCGCGACGCTTCATCTGCTGCCGGCCTCGGCCCTGGAGCGCGCCGACGGGCCGCCGCTGGAGGCCCGCCTGCGGGTCGAGACGCCCCAGGCATCGGCGCTGCTCTCCGGCGCGCGGATCCTGGTGATGCCGGAACCCAACCGCCTCCAGGCCTACGCCGGCGCCCGCTGGAGCGATCGCACCCCGCTGCTGCTGCGCGATCGCCTGGTGGAGGGGCTGCGCGACCGCGGCCGCCTGAGCGCCCATGACGACAACAGCCCGCTGGGGGCCGATGTCGCCCTGGTCAGCGACCTTCGCGCCTTCCACAGCGTCTACTACCAGGACGTGGACCAGGGCGTGGATCCGGGCTTGCCGGTGGCGGTGATTCGCCTGGACGCCACCCTGGTGGAAGAGACCCAGCGCCGACTGCTGGGCGAACGGCGCTTCGAGGCGCGCGAACCGAGCAGGGGTACCGACGTGCAGCAGGTGGTGGAGGCCTTCGGTCGAGCCGCCGACACCCTGGCCCGGGAGGTCGCCGAGTGGAGCGAGGGCGTCCTCGAGAGGCGCTGATCGAAAACTGACAAATGGCGCCATTCCCGTAGGATGGCGCCGATTATTCAGATCGGCGATGTTCCGTTATGATGTCGGCAAATGACAAGGAATACAGGCGATATGGACACGACTCTCCCGAGGCAGAACCTCGGCATCAGCGCCTACCGCTGGCTCAAGCAGGACATCATCCGCGGGGCCTTCCAGCCCGGCGAGAAGCTGCTGATGAGCCGACTGAAGGAGCGCTATGACCTCGGCGTGGGGCCCCTGCGCGAGGCGCTCTCCCAGCTGGTGGCCGAACGCCTGGTGGTGGCGATCAGCCAGCGCGGCTACCGGGTGGCGCCCATGTCCCTGGCCGAGCTGGCCGACCTATACGACGCTCGCGCCCAGCTCGAGGGGCTGGTGCTGCGGCTGGCCATCGAGCGCGGCGACGACGCCTGGGAGGCCGGCATACTGGCCCGGGCCCACACCCTATCCAAGGTGATGGAGGTCAACAGCCCCGACGAGCTGCTCGACGTCTGGGACGCGCGCCACAAGGCGTTCCATACCGCCATCGCCAGCGGCTGCCGCTCCCCCCACCTGCTGCAGGTGCGCGAGGGCCTGTTCGACCAGGTGGAGCGCTACCGCCACCTGTGGCTGCGGGAGACGGTGTTCTCCGAGGAGGCCCTGGCGCGCAAGCGTGAGGAGCACGCGGCCCTGGTGGAGGTGATCCTGGCCCGCAACGCCGATCGCGCCGCCGAGATGATGCGCGAGCATCTGATGACCCCGGTGCCGATCATCACCGAGGCCATGGTGCGCCAGGGGCTGGCCTGACCCTCCGCTTTCCCGGGGCGGACCTTTCCGGCCCCCCTGCTGTCATATCGACGTCACCGATCGCCGTCACAGTGGTGGTGACAGGCTACGACCACCACCGTATGCTGATTCGATACACCGCCCGAGGATGGGCACGCCGGAGACGAAGAGATGCCCCACCTGCTGAGATTTCCCCGCGAGCTGGAAGCCCGACTCGATGTGATCGCCGAGGCCACAGGGCTCGGGAAGACCGAGCTGATCACCCGCTGCGTGGAGGGTGGCATCCTTGCCCTCGAGCACCAGCTGCTGCCCGAGAGCGGCGGCGCCCCGAGGACCGAGCGCAGCATCGACCAGATCCTTCGCGAGAGCGGCCTGGGCGCCTGAAACCGGGGGCGCCGGCGCCCCCGACCTCCCCCACTCCCGATACCTGCCGATACCTGCCGCTGGCTCAGCCGCTGAAGGTTTCACAGAAGCGACGATACGCCGCCAGCGCCCCCTCGCTGGAGACGGCTGCCAGACGCACCTCCTGGCCAGGCAGACACTGGGCCAGCCGCGAGGCGGCCAGCGGGGTCAGCGCCCCCAGGCGCGGATAGCCGCCGATGGTCTGACGGTCATTGAGCAGCGCGATGGGCTGGCCATCCGGCGGCACCTGAACCGCCCCCAGACCGATTCCCTCCGAGACCAATGAACCGATCCGGCACTGCAGCCGCGGGCCGGTGAGCCGAACGCCCATGCGGTCGGCGCGGTCGTCCACGTGCCACGTCGCATTGAAGGCCCGAAACAGGCTCTGGCCGGTGAAGTCGCCGACCTGGGCGCCGGGCAGCAGCGGCAGCCTGGCGGGGGCGCGATAGTCGATGCGCGCCTCGTCGGGGGCCGCGTTAAGCGAGGCGCCGGCGCTCGACGGCTCGCCCACCGCCAGGCGGTCCCCCTCGGCCAGCTTGCTGCCGCGCCCGTCGAACCCGCCCAGCCCCTCACGCACCACGCAGGCCACGCTGCCCAGCACCGGTTCGGCGGCGAAGCCGCCGGCCACCGCCAGATAGGCGCGCAGCCCGTTGGCGGGCATGGCGAAGGCCAGGCGCTGCCCTTCGCGGCACTGGACGCGCTGCCACAGCGGCAACGCCTGGCCGTCGAGGGTGGCAGCCAGGTCGGCGCCGGCCACGGCGAGGGTCAGGTCCCGCTCGGCCACCAGGGTGAGCCCGCCGAAGGTGATCTCCAGGGCGGCGGTTCCCCAGGGATTGCCCGCCAGGTGGTTGGCCCAGGCCCAGCCGTGGAGATCCGCCGGTCCACCCTGGGTCACCCCCAGGCGCCTCACGCCGAAACGCCCGGCATCCTCCAGCTGCGCCAGGGGTCCGGCACGCTCGACGCGAAAGCCGATAACGGTATACTTATTCGTCTCGCTGTTCGTCACCCGGTCCATCGCCCTTTTCATCACGCTCTTCATCGCCCCGCCTCCATGGGCGTGGTGTCGCCCCCCTGGGCCTCGAAGGCCGTCCGGTCCACCGGCACGAAGCGCACCCGGTCGCCGACGGCGAGCAGGCTGAAGCCCTCGCGGTCGCGATCGAACAGCCGCGCCGAGGTGCGCCCCAGCAGGTTCCAGCCACCCGGGGTGACCGTCGGATAGGCCGCCGTCTGGCGGCCGGCGATGGCCACGCTGTTCACCGGCACCCGCTGTCGCGGCGTCGCGAGCCGCGGCACCTCGAGGCGCTCATCCAGCAGCCCCATGAAGGCGAACCCGGGAGCGAAGCCCAGCGCGAAGACGCGATAGAGCGTGCCCGCATGGCAGTCGATCACCGCCTCCACCGACAGCCCGGTGTGCTCGGCGACCCGAGCCAGGTCGGGCCCCACGCTCTCGTCGTACCAGGTGGGCAGCTCGCGGACCTCGCCGCCCTCGGTCGGCTCGTCGGGAGCGAGGTCGCCCAGCAGCGCGAGCAACCGGCGGCGGGCCTCCTCGGGCGAGAGCCTGAGCGGGTCGAAGACCACCAGCAGGGTGGTATAGGAGGGCACCAGATCCACCAGGGCATCGCCGAAGGCCGCCTCGCAGCGCCGGGTCAGGGGGGTGATCCAGGCCAGGTTGGTCTCCTCGATGCGCTCGAACAGCCGCACCATCCAGCCATCCAGCCCGGCCGACTCCAGCCTTGGCAGGCGCGCGCCCTCCCCGCTCATGTCGCCGCCTCGAGGGCGTCCAGGGCCTCGCGGATCGCCCTCACCGCGGCGATGGACTCGGGGTTGTCGCCGTGGACGCAGAGGGTGTCGGCGGCCAGCACGAGCTCGCTGCCGTCGCTGGCGATCAGGGGAAGCCCCCGGGCGATGCGCGTGGCCTGGTCGACGATCACCTCCGGGTCGTGATGGACGGCGCCCACCTCCCGGCGTGAGACCAGTCGACCCTCGCCGTCATAGGCGCGGTCGGCGAAGGCCTCGAACCAGAGGGTGACGCCCTGCTCCGCCGCAAGTCGGCTCACCACCGCGGTATCCCGGGTGGCCATGGTCATCAGCGGCAGCGACGGGTCGAAGGCCAGGATGGCCCGCATCACCGCCATCATGATCTCCGGGTCCCGGGCCATGTCGTTGTAGAGCGCGCCGTGGGGCTTCACATAGCTGACCTCGACCCCCTCCGCCCGACAGATGCCGGCCAGGGCGCCCAGCTGGTAGAGCACCAGGTTCTCGATCTCCTCCGCGGTGCAGGCCAGGGAGCGGCGCCCGAAGCCGACCATGTCCGGATAGGCGGGGTGGGCGCCCACCCGCACCCCGTGCTTGCGCGCCAGGCGCACCGTCATGCGGATGACGTCGGGGTCCGAGGCGTGAAAGCCGCAGGCGACATTGGCCAGATGGACGTGGGGCATCACCTCGTGATCCATTCCCATCACCCAGGCGCCGAAGCTCTCCCCCATGTCGGCATTGAGCAGAATAGCTGTCATGAATGACCTCCTGGTTGTTCGGTGTTGTGTCGGCGTTGTCGGGTTCCGTGTCAGCGTTGTCGGGTTCCGTGTCGGCGATCGACGGCGCCGTACCGGCTGGCATGGGCTCGCCGGAATTGCCGCTGGCTGATCATGAAGAGCGTCGCGCTGACGCTCATGGAGGCCAGCAGCGAGAGCAGGAAGACCGCCATCGGGGGCAGGTGGCCGACCAGGGTGGCGGTCACCACGCCGAAGGCGACCAGGCTCAGCATGCCCTTCTGGGCCATGCTCACGGTGGCCCGGGCCACATCGGGCCCGTAGCGCTCATGCAGGGTCAAGCCGATGGTGAAGAGCCCCACCGGGAACCCCACCAGCATGCCGGAGAGCAGGGGCCCCGACGTGACCGCCAGGGTGGTCGCCACGCTCACCAACAGACCGGCCAGCAGCCCCCGCAGCAACAGGTCGAACCAGCCGGAGCGAGCCACGATGACCGGCTGACGCAGCCGCAGCGCCCGCCTGACCCCCTCGGCCACCAGCAGCATGGCCAGATACATCAGCACCGCGACCCCGACGCCCCCCGGCACCCGCGCGAACAGCAGCGCCGCGGGCACCCAGCAGAGCGTGGCGATGCCCAGGCTGGCCAGGGCACTCAGGCGCCCGGCCGTTACCACGAAGCTGATGGTGAACAGCAGGGTGGCGACCAGGGCATGCAGGGTCGAGAGGGCCGCGGTCTGGATGAACGCGGGCGACTGCTCCTGAAGCATGAAGAAGTAGCCGGGCCCCAGGATGATGGGAGTCCCGGCGATGATGCCGCCCAGCCGCGGTCCGAGCCTGCCGACCGCCAGGGAGACCCCGATCACCACGGCCGCCGTCGCGACCAGCTTGGCGAACAGGGCGATCAGCATCGGGCTGTCGATCGCTCATCGGCAGGCGTCGAGATCGGCCGAGCCACGGGCTTGTCACGGGCCTGCTCGGTATTCGCCACTAACCCGGCCTGTGCTTCCCGGTCAGTATGATCGGAGCCGGTGCCCAGCAGGACCACTTCGCCTTCACCGCTATCTGCCAGGTGAAACATCATCATGGGCGTCACCTTTGTTGTCGTGGAGATGGGGGCGTTGAGCGCTGCAGGTTGGGCACGAGCATGATGCAAGAAACGTATCACACCCGCTGCCGCCCGGCGGACACCGTTTAGACATTGTAGAAACCGCCCGCGGTGCTAACGGACGGCCAGCTGCTAGGCTTCGAGGTGTCCAACAAGCTTTCCACCCGAGGTCTGCGTGATGAATCCACTTCGCTTCAAGCCGCTGCTGATCCCCCTCTCCGTGCTGGCCATCGCCGGCACGGCCCAGGCCACCGAGTGGAACATGGCCACCCCCTACGGGGACGCCAGCTTCCATACCCAGAACATCAAGCAGTTTGCCGAGGATGTGGCCGAGGCCACCGACGGCGACCTGCGCATCAACGTCCACAGCGGGGGCTCGCTGGTGGCCCACGGCGAGATCAAGTCGTCGGTGCGCCGCGGCACCATCGAGGCGGGGGAGGTCTTCCTGTCGATCCTCTCCAACGAGGATCCGATCTTCGAGATCGACACCCTGCCCGGGGTGGCCGGCAGCTATGAAGAGGCCATGGCGCTGTGGGAGACCACTCGGCCGATGATCGGGGAGCTCTTCGCGGCGGAGGGCCTCATGCCCCTCTACGCCGTGGCCTGGCCGGCCCAGGGCCTCTACACCCGCACGGAGATCACCGACCCCGAGCAGTTCGAGGGCCTGCGCGTGCGGGCGCCCAACATCAACACCCAGCGCTTCGTCCAGAACCTGGGGGGCAGCCCCACCGAGACCGAGGAGTCGGACATTCCCACCGCCTTCAGCACCGGCCGGGTGGACGCCATGATCACCTCCAGCGCCACCGGCAATGCCATGACCGCCTGGGACTACGTCTCCTGGTACACCGATGCCAACCTCTGGCTGCCCAAGAACCTGGTGTTCATCAACCAGCGCGCCTTCGACAGGCTCGATGAGGCCACCCAGGAGGCCGTGATGGAGGCGGCCGCCCAGGCCGAGGCGCGAGGCTGGCAGATGAGCCGTGACAATAACGAGACCAGCCTGCAGGCCCTCGAGGAGAACGGCGTCTCGGTGGTCGCGCCCAACGAGGCGGTCGCCGATGCCCTGCAGGCCGCGGGTGACCGGCTGTTCGCCGACTGGCAGGCCCGTGCCAGCGAGGAGGCCCTTGAGCTGCTCGAGACCTACCGCGCCGGCCTCGAGGAGTGATCGCCCGCCGGCGCGGCGCCCCGGCGCCGCGCCGGCCTTGCCACGGGAATGCCCTCCATGACCTTCAAGTTCGCGCTGCTCTACCGCATGGGCGCCTGGGGTGCGGCGTCCTGCATGGTGACGATCTGCGCCCTGGTCGCCCTGCAGGTCACCTTTCGGGTCGTCGACGCGCTGCTGACCCTGGTCGGCGTGCCGCGCCTCGGCCTGAGCATCACCGGCGTGTCGGAGATCGCCTCCTACCTGCTGGTGGGCGCCACCTTCCTCGGGCTGGCCTACACCTTCGTGCACCATGCCCACATCCGGGTCACCCTGCTGATCTCCCGACTTCCCTCCCGGGTCCGCGTCTGGTTCGAGGTGGCGTGCCTGATCGTGGCCCTCGCCCTGAGCCTGCTGCTGGCCCATGGCCTGATCGAGCTGGCACGGGAGAGCCTGCACTTCAAGGACGTCTCCTCGGGTTTCCTGTCGATTCCGCTGTGGATCCCCCAGACGGTGCTGGCGACCGGGGTCGGGTTGCTCTGCCTGGCGCTGGCCGAGGCCCTGATCATGACCCTGCGCATCGCCGCCAGGGACCCGGACAGCTTCCGCGAGCTCACCGCCAACGACGACAGCGACCTGCCATGAGCGTTGCCAAGCCCAGGCCCCATGCCGAACGGGAGACACCACCGTGCTGATCCTCAGCCTCGCCAGCATCCTGACCCTGGCGCTTCTTCTCGGCAGCGGCGTCTGGATCGCCTTTGCCCTGATCGGTACCGCCTGGGTCGCCCTGGAGTTCTTCACCTCCTTCTCCCCGGGCCCCATCCTGGCCTCGGACTTCTGGGGCGCCAGCTACGGCTGGGATCTGACCGCCCTGCCGATGTTCATCTGGATGGGCGAGATCCTCTTCCGCTCGGGACTGGCCGACAACATGTTCCGGGGCCTGTCGCCCTGGCTGAATCGCCTGCCCGGCCGGCTGCTGCACACCAACATCATCGGCAGCGGCATGTTCGCCGCGGTCTGCGGCTCCTCGGCGGCCACCTGCGCCACGGTCGGCAAGATGACGCTGCCGGAGCTGGAGCGTCGCGGCTACGATCCGCAGATGGCCATCGGCACCCTGGCCAGCGCCTCCACCCTGGGGCTGCTGATTCCCCCCTCGATCGTGCTGATCGTCTACGGAGTGGTCACCGAGCAGTCCATCACGCGGCTGTTCATGGCCGGCGTCGGCCCGGGGCTGATGATCCTCGGGCTCTTCATGACCTACCTGATCGTCTGGGCGCTGCTCAAGGGCAACCGCCAGGGTCTGACCGGCCAGGACGAATCCTCGATGCCGCTGGCCCAGAAGCTTCGCCAGACCTGGGCGCTGATCCCCATCCTGGCGCTGATCGGCGGGATCATCTTCTCCATCTACGGTGGGCTGGCCTCGCCCACCGAAGCGGCGGCCGTCGGGGTGGTGCTGTCGATGCTGATCGCCCGCATGAACGGCCACTTCGGCTGGAGCATCTTCCAGGACTCGCTGTTCGCCGCCATCCGCACCGCCTGCATGATCGCCTTCATCATCGCCGGCGCCTCGTTTCTCACCTCGGCCATGGGGTTCACCCAGGTGCCCATGCAGCTCGCCCGGGCCATCGGCGAGATGGGGCTATCGCCCACCCTGCTGCTGGTGATGCTGACCCTGCTGCTGCTGGTGATGGGGTGCTTCCTGGACGGTATCTCGCTGATCCTGCTGATCACGGCGATCATCATGCCGGTGATCAGCGCGGCCGGCTTCGACCTGATCTGGTTCGGCATCTACCTGGTGATCGTGGTGGAAATGTCGCAGATCACCCCGCCGGTGGGCTTCAACCTGTTCGTGATCCAGGGGCTGACCGGGAAGGACATCCTGACCATCACCCGGGCGACCCTGCCCTTCTTCCTGCTGATGATGCTGGCCATCGCCCTGATGCACCTGTTCCCGGGGATCGCCCTCTACCTGCCCGAGGCCATGAACCGCTGAGTCAGGCTCCATCGCGCCGGCGTCATTTCCTGGCTGACCCACGCGCCGATCCTCGCCCGGGCTCGCTCCCGGAGGCATGCAGGACGGCACGCGGATCGCGGGGATAGAAGCGCTCCGGCTGGCGCTCCACGTGGGGGAAGAAGCGGGTGTCCTTGTAGGGCATCTTCATGAAGCCGGAGACGCCGAGCCCCTCGATCCGGTCGACGGCATCGAGGATCTCCTCCAGCCGGCGGCGGAAGTCCGCCTCCCGGGAGGGGTCCAGCAGGCGGTAGTAGCTGTGGATCTTGAGGTGCTGGGGAAGCGCCTCGAAGATGATCATCCCGGTGTGGTGGATCTCGTTGAGCGCCTCCAGCGAGGCGATGATCGCCGTCGGCAGCACCAGGAACTCCTCCGGGTCGGGGCCATCCTCGAAGTAGCTGTGCAGCCGGGTGCGGTCCTCCAGCTCCGGCATCGCGCTGACCTCGTAGGCCAGGCGCAGGCCGGAGTCGACGTGGAAGGCGTGCTCCGGCCCCTCGCGATCCAGGTGCAGGGTATCGCGGGCGTTGAACAGGCAGCTCTTGAAGATGCCCCGGCGATAGATGGCCCGGGCCAGGTGGACCATGTTGTTGACCGCGGCGATGAAGGCCGGGCGCCGCTCGGCATCGTGGAGGTTCAGCGAGGTGTCGATGTAGACGCCGTCGGCCTCCCAGCGCACCGCCAGGCCGCCCACCACCGGATAGCGCCCCAGGCGGCTCACCGCGGCCAGGAAGGCCTTCTCGGTCTCGCCCATGCCCTGCATGAAGTTCTTGTAGTAGCGGTCGAGCTGGACGTCGTTGACGTCGTTCAGGGTCTCGGGTGCGCCCTCCTCGCGCAGGAAGGCCTTGCGCGAGCTGTAGACCACGGTATCGATCTCGCGCTCGGCCGGCCGCACCCACACCGGCACCAGCGCCTGGGGCGACGGTTCGGGCAGGTCGATCATCACCAGCCGGGCGAGGCGCGGCATCTCGCGAATGAAGTGGTCCCCGGCCTTCATGCGCAGGCGCGGGTCGGGGTCGAGCATGCCGTCGAGCATGCGGGCGAACTCCACCGGCAGGCCCAGGGAAGTGGCGGGGATCGCCCGGTGGCCGAAGCGGCAGGACTGCGCCGAGGCCAGCGCGTAGAGGGTGCCGGCGGCCCCCTGCTCGTCGAAGCGCGGCGAGGAGAGCGCGCCGTTGAGCTGCTCCTCGCCGATGAAATAGACATCGCCCAGGCGGGCGTTGGTCTGCTGCAGGTTGTCCGACATCAGCTCCATGACGTTGGCCGCCAGGAACTGCTGGTTGGCGTCGAGCTGGGCGAACACCGAGGAGCCCCAGTCGATCAGGGCGATGGTCTCGGTCTCGCCGTCGAATACCAGGTTGGAGGGCTTGATGTCGCCGTGGACGATGGGGCGTCCCGCCGGGCCCCTCTCCTCTCGCAGGGCGCCCAGGATATTCGCCAGCTGGCCGGCGATGCGCACCACCAGGCGCGGCGATAGCCGGCCCTCGCGCAGCGACACCTCCTCGAGGTTGAGGCCCGGGGCGCGCTGCATCACCAGGATCGACTGGTGGCGCACCCGCTGGTAGGCGATCAGCTTCGGCACCCGGGGGTGATCCACCTGCTCCAGCATGAAGGCCTCCTCCTCGAGGCGGTCCTGGAGATGCTGGGGCAGGTTGATCCGGGAGAACTTGAAGACGTATTGGTCGCCAAGCGCGGTCACGCCGGCGAAGACGAAGCCATAGGCGCCCTTGCCGATCAGCGCAATCTCCCGGTAGCCCAGCTGCTCGAGCTGCTCCTGGCACAAGGCCACCCACGCCTTGAGCTTGCGGGCGTCGTCGTGGCTGAGCAGGTAGATCGACTGCTCTTCCGGGATATAGAACTGCTGCAGGGGCGCCTGGGTCATTTTACTAGCCCGGAATCACGTCAAATGGAGGAGCATGGTCTCCGGCGCTTCCAGATAGCCCTTCCAGGCGTTGCAGAAGCGCGCAATGGTGCCGCCGTCGATGATGCGGTGGTCGCCGGCCCAGGTGACGGTCATGATCGCCCGCTTCACCACGCGGTCCTCGGCGTCGAAGCGCGGCAGCCACTGGGTCTTGCCGATGGCCACGATCGCCACCTCCGGGGCATTGATGATCGGCGCGGCATAGGTGCCGCCCAGCGCCCCGATATTGGAGATGCTGAGGGTGCCGCCCTTGAGATCCTCCTGGCTCACCCTGCCGGCTCGAGCCGCCTCGGTGAGGCGCTGGACCTCGGCGGCCACCGAGAGCAGGCTGAGCCGCTCGACGCCCTTGACGTTGGGCACCAGCAGGCCGGCACGGCTGTCCACCGCCATGCCCACGTTGACCGAGGGCAGGTAGTGGATCTCGCTGGCGTCGTCGTTGAGCCGGGCGTTGATGACCGGCGCCTCGCGCACCGCCAGCGCCATGGCCTTCATGAAGAAGGGCATCAGCGTGAGCCGGGTCTCCTCGGCCGCCGCCAGCGGCTTCAGCCGCTCGCGCAGCGCCAGCAGCGCGGTGACGTCGATCTCCTCGCCGTACTGGAAGTGCGGGATGGTGCTGGCCGCCTCCACCATGCGCCTGGCCATGACGGCGCGCACGCCGCGCAGGGGCTCGATGCGCACCTCGCCGCTGACGGGGCCGGCGGGCGCCAGGCCGGCGGCGACCGCCTCGTCGCCACCGCGCTCCTCATCGCTTTCCTGCCGGACGTCGTGCGACTCGAGATAGCCCAGCACGTCCTCCTTGAGCACCCGCCCCTGGGGGCCCGAGCCCGGCACCTCCTCCAGCGCCAGGCCGTGCTCGCGCAGCAGGCGGCGTACCGCCGGGGCGGCCGGGATGCGGCCATAGGGGCCCCGCCCCGGCGCCTCTGTCGCGTCGGCATCGCCGTCGGGTGACCGACTCTCCCGGGTCGGGACCCGAGCGGCGGGGCCCAGGTTCTCGGAGGGCTGGTTCTCGGAGGGCTGGGGCGCCGCCGCCTCGTCAGGCGTCTCGACCGGCGCGTCCTGCGTCTCGGCGCCGGCCTGGGAGTCGTCCTCCGTCTCGGGCTCGCCCTCTGCCACATAGCCGAACAGCGGCGCGTGCACCTTGGCGATCTCGCCCTTCTTCACGTAGAGCCGGGTCACCCGTCCCGCCTCGGGGGCGGTGATCTCCACCAGCGCCTTGTCGGTCATCACCTCGACCACCGGCTGGTCCTCCTCGATCACGTCGCCTTCGGCCACGTGCCACTCCACCACCTCGCACTCCACGATACCTTCCCCGATATCGGGCAGCATGAAATCGCTCATTGTCTCGCTCCTCTCCTGGCCCGTTCGGGCCGCATATCGGGAATCAGAAGGCCGCGGAGGCCTTGATCGCTTCGAAGATCTTCAGGTGGTCCGGCAGATACTCCTTCTCCAGGGTCAGCGGGAAGGGGGTATCCAGGCCGGTCACCCGGGCGATGGGCGATTCCAGATACAGGAAGCAGCGCTCCTGGACGGTGGCGGCGATCTCGCCGGCGAAACCGCCGGTGAGCGGCGCCTCATGGGTGATCACCAGGCGCCCGGTCTTGAGCACCGACTCCACCACGCTGTCCTCGTCCCAGGGCAGGATGGTGCGCAGGTCGATCACCTCGCAGGAGATGCCCTCCTTCTCGGCCAGCTCCACGGCGCGCTCGATCACCTCCATCTGGGCCCCCCAGCCGAGCACGGTGACGTCGGTGCCCTCGCGGGTCACCTCGGCCTCGCCGATGGGCAGCTGGTAGTCCTCCTCGGGCACCTCCCCGGTGGAGGCGCGATAGAGGCGCTTGGGCTCGAAGAACAGCACCGGGTCCGGGTCGCGGATCGCCGCCAGCAGCAGGCCCTTGGCCTGATAGGGGTTGCGCGGCACCACGACCTTGAGGCCCGGGGTGTGCGCGAAGTAGGCCTCCGGCGACTGGGAGTGATAAAGCCCCCCGGCGATACCGCCGCCGTAGGGCGCACGGATGGTCAGGCCGCCGACGTTGAAGAGATCGCCGGAGCGGTAGCGGAACTTGGCCGTCTCGTTGACGATCTGGTCGAAGGCCGGAAAGATGTAGTCGGCGAACTGGATCTCCGCCACCGGTACCGAGCCCTGGGCGGCCAGGCCGTTGGCGAAGCCGATGATGCCCTGCTCCACCAGCGGGGTGTTGAAGCAGCGGGCGCGACCGTACTTCTCCTGGAGGTGGCTGGTGGCGCGGAAGACCCCGCCGAAGATGCCCACGTCCTCGCCGAAGCAGAGCACCTTGTCGTCCTCGGCCATGGCGATGTCCAGGGCGCTGTTGATGGCCTGCAGCATGTTCATGTTGGGCATCTCACTCCCCTCCCCGGTTGTCTGCATCGCTGGCGTCGTCGCGGGGCTTCACATCCGGGTCCAGGGAGCGCGCCCCCCGGGGGTAGGCCTCCGGGTACTGGCGGATATGGGTCTTCAGGTGGTCAAGCTGACGCTGCAGCGCCGGCGTGACGTCCGCATAGACATCGGTGACCAGGCTGTCCAGCGGGGGCGGCGGACGCTTCTCGGCGCGCTTCATGGTCTCCAGCACCTCGCGGCGCAGCGACTCCTGCAGCGCCTTCTCCTCCTCCTCGCTCCACCACTCCCTGGCCGCCAGCCAGTGCTGCATGCGCAGCAGGGGATCCTTCTCGCGCCAGGCCTCCTCCTCCTTCTTCGAGCGGTAGCCGGAGGGGTCATCCGAGGAGGAGTGGGCCGCCAGACGATAGGTCATCGCCTCGATGAGCACCGGCTTGTTCTCCTCCACGGCGATGCGGCGCGCCTTGCGGGTCGCCGAGAGCACCGCCAGGATGTCGTTGCCGTCCACCCGGATGACGTGCATGCGGTAGCCGAAGGCCCGCGGTGCCACGCCGTCGGCGGCGAACTGCTCGATGGAGGGGGTCGAGATCGCGTAGCCGTTGTTGCGACAGAAGAAGATCACCGGCACCTCGTGCACCGCCGCCATGTTGAGCGCGGCGTGGAAGTCACCCTCGGAGGCGGCACCCTCGCCGAAGAAGACGATGGTGCAGTGGCCCTCGCCCGCCAGCTTCTGGCCATAGGCATAGCCGGTGGCCTGGGGAATCTGGGTGGCCAGCGGTGACGAGACGGTCATGAAGTGCAGCTTGCGCGAGCCGTAGTGGATCGGCATCTGGCGGCCCTTGCCATAGTCGAGCTCGTTGCCGAAGAGCTGGTTCATGAACTCGTCGTAGCTGAAGCCGCGGTAGACCAGCGCCCCCTGCTCGCGGTACTGGGACATGATCATGTCGGCGTCATCCAGCGCCGCCGCCGCGCCGATCACCGCGGCCTCCTCGCCGGTGCACTGCATGTAGAAGGAGAGCCGACCCTGACGCTGGGCGGCCATCATCCGCTCATCCAGCACCCGGGTCGCCACCATGGTGCGATAGATCCTGAGCGCCTGCTCGCGGTCCAGCGCCGGCGCCTCGGCCCCCTCGTGGAGGGTGCCGTCCTGCCGGAGCAGCCGAAAGGTGGGTATCGAAAACTCGTCGCCACGCAGGAAGTCGGGCGTATGAATATCTGTTGTCGTTGTCATCTCGGTATCCTCTACCCCTTTTGAGGGCAGTGTTGTTGCTTGCCTCGACCTTTGCCAGGAGGATTGCCCCCGGCGGGTCAACGCACCCCGAGTTGACGTTAACGTAAAATGCGAAACAACGCATCCATCTTGCCAGAAAAACGATCAAGGCCAGTGGATTCCACTGCCATGAACCCTGCGGGGTTGCCGCGGTCAACCCTGTTCCGGCCCACGCGGGCCCTCATTCCGGAAGCCTTTCGCCATGCGGACCCTGTCTCTGCCCATCGTGACCCTCGCCGTGACCCTCACCGCGACCCTGCTGGCCGGCCCCGCCCAGGCCGACCCGGGCGCCCTGCTCGACCACGAGCTGCGGCGGCTGCACTCCAGCGAAGTGGTCAATCTCCAGGAGCGGCTCGGCGGCTCCCCGCTGCTGCTGGTCAACACCGCCAGCCGCTGCGGCTTCACCGGCCAGTTCGAGGGGCTGGAGGCGCTGCACCAGCGCTATGGCGACCGCGGCCTGAAGGTGGCGGGCTTCTCCTCCAACGATTTCAATCAGGAGATCGACGAGGAGGGCGCCGCCGAGGTCTGCTTCGTGAACTTCGGGGTGACCTTCGACATGTTCGCGCCGATCTCGGTCAGCGGTGACGAGGCCCATCCGCTGTTCGCCGAGCTGGCGCAGCAGAGCGAGGCCCCGCGCTGGAACTTCACCAAGTACCTGGTGGACGAGAGCGGCCGGGTGGTGGCCCACTACCCCTCCAGCGTCCGGCCCGAATCGCCGGCGATGCGAGAGGCCATCGAGGCGCTGCTGAACGGCGAGTGAGGCTCAGGCCCGGCCCTGCAGCAGCCGCTGGCAGCGCTCGAAGGCGCTGTCCACGGCCAGGGCCAGCAGGCCGATCAGCAGCGCGCCCTGGAGCACATAGGCGGTGTTGCCGTTGACGATGCCGGAGATGATCGGTGCGCCGAGGTTGCTGGCCCCTACCGTGGCGCCCAGCGCGGCGGTGGCGATATTGACGGTGACCGAGGTGCGGATGCCGGCCAGGATGACCGGCGCGGCCAGCGGCAGCTCCACCTGCCACAGCCGCTGGGCGTCGCTCATGCCCATGCCGCGGGCCGACTCCATGACGCCGGGGGCGATCCCGGAGAGCCCCGCCAGGGTATTGCGCACGATGGGCAGCAGGCCGTAGAGCAGCAGCGCCACGATGATCGGCCAGGTGCCGAACCCCAGCACCGGCACCGCCAGGGCCAGCACCGCCACCGGCGGGAAGGTCTGCCCCATGGAGGCGAACTGGGCCACCAGCGGCAGGAAATCGCGTCCCGCCGGACGCGTCACCGCCACCGCCGCGGCCACCCCCAGCAGGATGGCCAGCAGCGAGGCCACGGCCACCACCAGCAGGTGTCGGCCCAGCAGGGGCAGGAAATCGGCGTGGGGGTAGATCACCTGGCGGGAGCCGGGCTCGATCCAGCGGAACACCGGCTCGAGCCCGGCCATGCCGAGGGTCAGCGCCAGCAGCAGGCCGCACCAGACCATCGGCCCCCGCCAGATGCGCCAGGCGGCGGACAGCGGCGCCCGGGAAACGCTCGATTCATTCATCGCGGCGCGCCCCGACCAGGCGGCGCAGGGAGAGCTCCCCCACCGCCATGTCGTCGTCATCCACCACGGCGAGCCGGTCGGCATGCTCGCGGAACATCACCGCCAGCGCCTGGCGCAGGGTGGCGTCGCGATGGACGCGGGCCTGGGGCAGCAGCCGCGGCGAGAGTGGCTGCATCCGCTCGCCGACCCGCAGCAGCGTGGTCTCCTTGAGGCCGCGGTCGTTGCCGCCCAGCAGCGAGGCGACGAAGTCATCGACGGGGTCGCGCAGCAGCTCCAGGGGCGTACCCTGCTGCACGATGCGCCCGGCGCGCATCACCACCAGCCGGTCGGCCAGGGCCAGCGCCTCGTCCATGTCGTGGGTCACGAAGACGATGGTCTTGTGCAGACGCGACTGCAGGTCCCGCAGCTCAAGCTGCAGCGACTCGCGGGTGATCGGATCCAGGGCCCCGAAGGGCTCGTCCATGAGCAGGATATCGGGGTCCGCCGCCAGCGCCCGGGCCACACCCACCCGCTGGGCCTGTCCGCCGGAGAGCTGGTGGGGATACTTGCCGGCGAACTGCTCCTGAGGCAGGCCCAGCAGGGTCATCAGCTCCTCGACCCGCGCCTCGACCTTCGCCCTGGGCCACTTGAGCAGCCTCGGCACCAGGCCGATGTTGCGCGCCACCGTCCAGTGGGGAAAGAGCCCGGTGCTCTGGATCACGTAGCCGATGCGACGGCGCAGGACCTGCTCGTCGAACTCCCGCACCTGGCGTCCCTCCAGATGGACCTCCCCCTCGCTGTGCTCGATCAGTCGGTTGATCATGCGCAGGGTCGTGGACTTGCCGCAGCCGGAGGTGCCCACCAGGGCGCACAGCTCGCCCCTCTCGATGCGCAGCGAGATGGCGTCCACGGCGGTCTCGCGGCCGAACCGCTTGGTGACTTCGATAAGTTCGATCATGCGCTGGCTCCAGACGCGAGTCGGGGGTCCAGGCGACGCGTCAGGGCGCCCAGCAGGGAATCGGCCGCCAGCGCCATGGCCAGGATCGGCAGCGCGCCGAGCAGCACCAGATCCATGGCGGCCTGTCCCAGCCCCTGAAAGATGAAGGTGCCCAGCCCCCCGGCGCCGATCAGCGCGGCCACCGCGGTCAGCCCGATCGCCTGCACCGTGGTGATGCGCACCCCTTCGAGCACCACCGGCAAGGCCAGGGGCAGACGCACCTGCCAGAACACCTGGCCGCGGCTCATGCCCATGCCCCGCGCCGACTCCAGCACGCCGGGGTCGACGCCGGAGAGGGCCACGAAGGTGTTGCGCACCATGGGCAGCAGGCTGTAGCCGAGCAGGGCCAGGAAGGCGGGGGCCCAGCCAATACCGCGAATGCCCAGCGCATGGACCCAGCCCACGTTGGCCGAGAGCCAGGCCAGCGGCGCCAGCAGCAGCCCGAACAGCGCCAGGCTGGGAATGGTCTGCAGGAAGTTGAGTACCGTGAAGCCGATCCGCTCCACGCCGGTGTGCCGGCGCATGGCCAGGGCGATGCCGGTGCCCAGCACCAGGCTGGTGCCTACCGCTCCGCCCACCAGCAGCAGATGGTCGACCACCGCGCCGGCGAACTGGTCGCTGCGCCCCTGATACTCCCGCCACAGCGCCAGCGGCTCGAGCCAGGGCGTGGCCAGCCACCAGGCGGCCAGCACCAGGGCCCCCAGCAGCCAGCCGGCGACGGCACCCAGGGCGAGACGGGAGCGCAGCTCGATCACCATCAGCGCGAGGCAGAAGAGCAGCAGCCAGAAGGCCGCCCCCAGCCCCATGCGCGCCTGGGGCTGGGACGGATCGATGGTCAAGGCCGCCGCCAGGGCCAGCCAGGCCGGCAGCCCCATCAGCAGCAGCATGGCGAGTGCCAGGGCCAGCCACAGCCGTCGCGCCGAGGGGCGCCAGGCCAGCGCGGCCAGCCCGAACAGGCCGGGAAGCGCGGCCAGGGCACCCGCCCAGCCGAAGGCCTCATGGGCATGCAGCGGGGTGCCGGGCACGATTCGATTGGGCGCAAGGCTGGCCAGCGGCAGCAGCAGCCAGGCCGCCACCGCGACCAGCGTCAGCGCCAGCAGCACCCGATTGGGAGTCGACACGTCCCTGTGCACGCCGGCCTCAGTCGCCCAGGCCGTCGAGGAAGTCCGCGGCGACCCGGCGCGGGTCCAGGCCGTTGACCGCCACGTCACCGTTCAGCCGCTGCAGGGTCGCGAGATCCAGCGCCTCGAACAGCGGCCCCAGCAGGGAGTCGATCTCGGGATAGGCCTCGAGCACCTCGGCCCGCACCACCGGCGCCGGCTGGTAGACCGGCTGCACCCCCAGGGTGTCCTCCAGCACCACCAGGTCCAGGGCGTTCAGCCCCCCGTCGGTGCCATAGGTCATGGCCGCATTGACCCCGCTGGTCTGCTGGGCGGCGGCGCGCATGGTGGAGGCGGTATTGCCGCCGGAGAGCACCAGCAGCTGGTCCTGGCTCAGCGCGAAACCGTAGGCCTCCTGGAACGCCGGCAGCGCCTGCTCGGACTCCACGAACTCGGCGCTGGCGGCAAACTTGAACTCGCCGCCCTGCTCCAGGTAGGCCGCCAGGTCCTCGAGGGTGGTCAGGCCGTGTTCACGGGCCAGGTCGCCGCGCACGCTCATCGCCCAGGTATTGTTGGCCGACGCCGGCGTCAACCACACCAGGCCGTTCTCGGCGTCCCTGTCGCGGACCGCCCGGTAGGCCGCCTCGGCATCGTGCCAGACATCGCTGTCGGTCATGTCGAAGAAGAAGGCGCCGTTGCCGGTGTACTCGGGGTAGAGGTCGACCTCGCCGGTCAGGAGGGCCTCGCGCACGATGCTGGTGCCGCCCAGCTGGAGCCGGTCCTGCACCGCGATGCCGCCCGACTCCAGGCGCTGGAGGATCAGCTGGCCCAGCACCGAGCCCTCTGTGTCGATCTTGGAGGAGACCACCACCGGGTCATCGGCCTGGGCCGCGGAGAGGCTCAGGGCGCTAGCGGCTGCGAGGAGGGTCAGGCGAGAGAACGGTATGCGCATGGCGAATTACCACCCGGAGGATCATGAATGTACTCTGAGTATAAGGATTCGCGGGAGTCATTGCAGACCCCGCCGCCAACGCAAAGGAAGCCCCGCATGCCGCCGGCCACCCTGCCCCTGCTCGACCGCTGCCATCACCCGCTGGTCCGCGACCTGGCGTGGCTGCTGCTGGCACCGGACCTGATCGACACGCCCTGGCCGGGCCGGCCCGGCCGCGAGGTGCTGGGACTGAGTGACGATGCCCGCCTCGCCGGCTGGCTGGACGACCTCGAAGCCTGGCCCGGCGAACTCGAGAGCTGCATTGGCGAGATGCTCACCGGGCGAATGGGGCTCTACCACGAGCGGCTCTGGCAGTTCCTGCTGGCGAACGCCCCCGGCACCGAGCTGCTGGCCCATAACCTGCGCATTCACCGCGGCAAGCAGACCCTCGGCGAGCTCGACCTGCTCTATCGCCGGCGCGGCGAGACGGAGCTGGTTCATCTCGAGGTCGCCATCAAGTACTACCTGGGACTGATGGAGGGGCCGGGCGGGCCCCATGACCAGGCGCGCTGGATCGGCCCCGGCGGCGCCGACAGCCTGGCCGGCAAGCGCGAGCACCTCTATCGGCACCAGCTCCGCCTGACCGACCAGCCGGAGACCCGCCTGGCCCTGCGCGAGGCGCTGGCGAGCGATGCCGTGGGGGCCGACCGCCCCCTGGTGATCCACCGGCGGCTGGCCATTCCGGGTGTGCTCTTCTACCCCTGGCAGCAACCGCTGCCCACCCCCCGGGAGGCGAACCCGGTTCACCTGCGGGGCACCTGGCTCTGCTGGAGGGCCTGGCGTGACTACCGGGATGGTCTGCCAGCCGGCACCCACGGCGCCCGGCTGCACAAGCCCCACTGGCTCGCCCTGCCCCGCCCCGAACGCCTGCTGCCCCTGGCCGAGATAGAGGCGCTGCTGGCCCAGCATTTCCGCGTGCCGGCCTCCCCCCTCCAGATCGCCCTGTGGCAGGCCGACATGGGCTGGCGCCGCCTCTTCGTGGTGGCCGACGACTGGCCGCGTCAGATTCCGCTGCCGCCGCCCGACGTTGACCAGCAAGGCCTATCGCCTCGCTGAGGTGCCTGGTCAGGGGAGTTATCGGCCACCGCCGAGGCCATCGACTCAGCGAGGCGCCCTCCCCTTGGGTACGCTGTTCAGCCAATCCCTGAGGCCGCTGTCTTCCAGGGCATAGGCCCCGCGCCCGGACTTCCAGACCAGCCCCTTGGCGCGCAGCGCATCGAGCCCGGCCTGGATCGACTGGGGTCGCACTCGACCGTTACCGCCATGGGCCTCCAGACGCCTGGCGATCTGGCTGCTCGCTTCCTCGCCGAAAAGCGCCTGTGGCGCCGGGCCGCTGGCGTGGGATGCCAGCACGTCGAGCAGGGCCTTCTGGATCGGCGTCAGGGAGGAGTAGAGCCCTTCATGCTCTGCCCACAGGCCGGCCTCCACCTCTGCCGCGCCCTGCGCGAGCAGCCTGCCCAGATCAGGCGCCGCGCCCAGCTCCAGGGCGACCTGCTTGACGACAGAGGTGAGCAGCTCGGGGCGGTGGCCGACACGGGTGAAGGCCTGCTGCATGTCCCCGGCATCGAAGGTGTTGCCCGGCGCCAGCTTGGCGTTCATGTCTTCCGTATAGGCCGCCACGAAATCATCCCCCAGCAGCGGGAAGGGTGTGACCTGATTGCCGAAGAAGGGCTGGTCGCGGTTAAGGACCAGGGTGGCGAGCTTGTCGCGGCTGGAGCCGGTGAAGATGAGCCGGAGCCCGTCGCTTTCCGGGCCCAGGTTCATCGCGTCTCGCGCGGCCTTGAGGGCAAACATGCTGTTCATGCCATGTTCGGTGTTCAGCGCATGCTGGGCTTCGTCCACGATCAGCAGCACCGGCTTGCCCACGGCCTGGTGCAGCGCCTGCAGGAGCTGGGTCAGGGTGGCGCCCTCGGGGCGCGGCTCGTCATGGAGCCGCCAGCGCAGGGTCTGCTTGAGCCACACCTCCTCGATGCCAGCCGACTTCAGCCAGCGCTTCACCCGCGGCTCGTGGCGGCGCAGGGCGTCCACGATGGCGCCATCGATCAGGCGGCCGGGGTCGGCATTACGATCCGTCCAGAGGTCCACGTAGACCACCTCCCAGCCGCGCTCCGTGGCGGCTGGCGCCAGGTCGTTGCGCAGGAAGGTGCTCTTGCCGGTTCGCCTCGGCGCGGCCAGGAAGAGGCCGGCGCTGTAGTCGATCAGCCCGCTGCCATCCAGACCGTCGAGGATGCTCTGGGCCAGCTGTGGCCGATGAAACAGGAAGCGCTGGATCATCGAATTACCCTCTTTTAT
>Ga0207421_10000839_pt1 | contig 40054 bp, 29 predicted proteins | sample SodLakKL_010_SED_4_FD_187542 | JGI IMG/M metagenome (GOLD analysis project Ga0207421, IMG submission 187542) | Alkaline sediment microbial communities from Lake Tanatar, Kulunda Steppe, Russia - 8KL_010_SED (SPAdes) (version 2) | ecosystem: Environmental > Aquatic > Non-marine Saline and...
TGGCCGGAATTCCCCTGGCCATGGGCTTGCTGGCCCTGGTGCTCATCATTCAGTTCAACTCCCTGCGGCGTTTTCTCATCATCGTGCTCACCATACCCCCCATGACAGTGGGCATCACCGCCGGGTTGCTCATCACCAGGGAGCCATTCGGGTTCATGGCCATGCTGGGCATGATCAGCCTGGTGGGCATCATCGTGAACAACGCCATCCTCATCCTGGACCGCATAGAAATCGAGAGAACCTCAGGAAAAGGGGAGCGGGAAATGCTGGTGGACGCCGTGCTGGAAAGGCTGCGGGCCATTTTGCTCACCGCAGCCACCACCATCATGGGTTTGGTGCCTTTGGCCGTACTCGGAGGCGACATGTGGCGGCCCATGGCCAGCGTGCTCATTTTCGGCCTGGCTTTTTCCTCCCTTTTCACGCTTTTTCTCTGCCCCGTGCTCTATTCCACCTTCTTCGGAATACGCTTTCACAAACAGGGTGCAGCGACAGCCACAGAAAAAGACGTGGGTTGATTCAATGCCAGGTTCCTTGCCTCTTTCCCGGCATGGAAAAACCCAGGACAAGGCCAATCGGGGCCTATTTTTTTCACCCCCATGCGGCCGGCGAGGCACTTCCACAAGGTATCGTCACCAAAGAAGAATCCGTAAAATATTGACAAGTTAACATCTTCGTATAATATTAGGACTGTTGTGTTCAAGCGTTGTGGGGCGTGAATTTGCACATCTTTTGATGAAAATATCCGGAGGAACTTAATCGATGAAAAGGATTTTCTTGTTTCTGGCGACCAACATCGCGGTTCTTGCTGTGCTGTTCTTTGTCCTGAGTCTTCTGGGAGTCAGTGGAATACTCGATGAAGAACGAGTGGGCATAGACTACGGCAACCTGCTCATCTTTGCAGCTGTGTTCGGTTTTGGTGGATCTTTCATATCTTTGGCCATATCCAAGTGGATGGCCAAGCGCTTGACGGGTGCGAAGGTCATCGCCACGCCCCGGAATGAAGTGGAAAACTGGCTCATGCAGACCGTCAGGCAGCAGGCGTCCAAAGCAGGAATCGGCATGCCCGAAGTGGCCATTTTCGACTCGGCGACCCCCAATGCATTCGCTACGGGCATGAGCAGAAACAATGCCCTGGTGGCCGTGAGCACAGGTCTTTTGAGGACCATGAACCAGGATGAGGTGGAAGCGGTTCTGGGCCATGAAGTGAGCCATGTGGCCAATGGAGATATGGTGACGCTGACCCTCATTCAGGGGGTGGTGAACACTTTTGTCATCTTCCTTTCCAGGCTCGTGGGTCATTTTGTGGATCGGGTGATTCTCAAGAATGAAGAGGGACATGGGATCGGTTTTTTTGTGACCACCATCGTCACCCAGATCGTCTTTGGAATCATGGCAAGTGTGATCGTCATGTGGTTCAGCAGGCAACGCGAGTTCAGGGCTGATTACGGTGGAGCGCACCTGGCCAGCAACGAAAAGATGATTTCCGCGCTGGAAAAGCTCAAGAGAGGCATCCAGGAACCCCTGCCCGACCAGATGGCTTCTTTTGGCATCAATGGAAAAACCGAAAAGTTCGAATGGAAGAGGCTCTTCATGAGCCACCCTCCTCTCGATGAGCGGATTGCAGCCCTGAAAAGGTACCAGATCAGTTAGGGAGTATAGAAACATTAACCTTATCAGCGGTGTCAGACCCGGCAGTGGTGATTCCACTGCCGGGTCTTTTTTTTGTTGGCGCAACCTTCGTCTCCCGCATGCCCACAATTAGCAGGCTCAAGACAGCCAGCCTTATTTTTTGACCAAAGGGAGTGATGGGATTTTTTCTTTAAAAATCAAAGGAGTGTTCAGTTCTACGTGAGCAGATCCCCCACTGTGAAACTCAGAGCCGGCACCCATGGCAACTGAGGGGGAAGGGGGTTCGCCTGCTCACAGGCTGCCAAGGCGGTGTTCAGCGCCGCGAGTAGATCATCATATGCTTTCTTGGCCCTGTTATACGCCGGCAGGGTCACCGTGTCATAGGTGAGACGCGCGGTGTCATACGCCACCCATGCCGCGTCAAACCCCACCCGCGGACGGGGATGTCTGGGGCGCGCAGGGGGATTTGGTCGAACGGGAAAGGGAGGCAGCACATGGGTGAGTCGGGCATTGGCCCTGCACGCCTCGCGCACGGCCCCATATGGGTCACCAATGGCACCCCAGGTGGGAAATTGGAGTGTGACGCGGCCACCACTGCCCACCGGCACATCAAAAGAGGTGCTGGCTTGCGCCCAGGGTTGCCCATTGGGACGTTTAGCTGTGGAGCGAATCTCCAGACCTCCTGTCAGCCGGTTGACCAGGGTCTCACCACTCAAACGATAGCTGAACTCGGGCGCCGTGACACGAAATTGCGCAAAAGGGAAACCGGGCACTGTCTGCCACCCTTTTCCACTCTGCTTTGCGCTGCCGCCGACCTCCGGTGGCATGCTCAGTTCAAGGGCGCGCGCGGGAAAGACAACCCCTGCCGCAGGCCAGCCGGGAAAAGTCCCCTTGAGACGCCCTCTGGGCAGCGACAATGTGAGAACGGGGGGAACCTGCAAAAGCGCCATCGTCAAAGCCAGATCCGTGTCAGGTTCATAAGTCAGTCCATTGCCGGTGATACGGCCAGCCCATGTGAAGCGTGCGCGGCCCGACGAATCGATGACGGCACCTGCCCGTGCCGTACCCGCGAAGTGGATGCCCACATTGCGCAATACCAGAGACAGGGTCCCCGCCGCGTTGCGCTCCAGCAAGAGTTGTGTCTGGCCGCGGGCACTGCTGATGCGGCGCAAGGGGCCTGAAAGGGGCAGGAACGCCACCTGATTTCCCTGCAGCAGGATCACCTCAAAAGGTCCATCAGTCATCACTAGATTCATGGACTGATTCACATGCCAGTTGCGGTCACTGCGCCGCAGTGCCCGAACACTTCCCCTGAGAGACAAAGTGCTGCCGGAACCCTTCAGTTCCATCTGCACTTCCGCGGGCTGGACCTCCAGCAGGCTGGGCAGCAATGGCACCCATCCCTTGGTCCACGCGCTCATCTTCATCTGGTTGCGCGCAGGCTCCATTGACAGGGACAGCTTTTGAACTTCAGCGATGAGATTGCCAAGAATGCGCACTGCCAGCGCGTTTTTGGCCGTCAACGTCACGGGTCCTCCCTTCCAGGAATAGGTGAAATCCCAAAGGCCGGCCCTGAATTCCCCCAGCCCGGATATGCCCATCCAGCCGCTCCCGAAGTTGACCACGGCTCGAAGCTGTGAAGGCAAAATCTCAAAATCCGCCGTGAACGCTGGCAGTCCGCTCAACTGAACCCGGGCGCCAGTCAGCCGGACCGAGGCCACTGCGGGTTGACGGCGCTGAGGTGGAGTGTGCCGCACGTCCAGAATCCCTGACGACGTGAACTGGGGCAGCGTCAGGCCATGCTGTCCCGTGTATGCAAAGCTACCATCGGAACGCATCACCAAACGGCCTTGAGCACGGCCATCCAGGGTGATACCGGGCAAGATCGTCACCGTGGAACCGTGCCTGAAGTCGAGCTCAAACTCTGCGGACGCAAGTCCCTTTCCACGGAGGTTCACACGCACCGTTCCCGGCAGTGTGAAGAGGGGGGTGCCCGATGCATCGAAGGGATTGTTCAGTGCAAGATTAACGATGCTCAGCCCTGCTTCCCAGGATCCGCTGAGGTCAAAAGTGAAGGGGGCATCCACCGTTTTGCCGTGGATGCGCACGGAACTGCCCCCTCCCAGTGCCGGCACGGTCAGGCGCGCCGGATCGATGCGCAGACTCCCGCTCACAGCGTCCACTCGTATGTGCAGCGAACGTCTTCCAGCCAGCGGCTCAATGCGGAAAGAACCCAGATCGATAAATTCCACTTCTCCGATCAGTTGAGCGGCCAACGGATCAGTGCCGAGCACCAGCCGGGCAGAATTCAGGGCAAGACCGGGAGCCGCCACCCTCCCCACGTGCATGTCGGCGCTCATTCGCGGCAACTGCATTCTCTCTGGATCTTTGAAAGTCAACGCAAAAAGGGCCTCGTGAATCTTTCCTTTGAAAGGCCCTGCGCCGAAGGTGAGATTCCAGATTCGAAGAACCAGTCCGCCAAAATTGCGTGCGGCGGCCAGGGGGTCGTCACTGCTGAACGCGGGATCATAGGCATAAAGCAGGGAATAAGCGTGCAACTCCGCAGAAACATTGCCCTCCAGCTGCAACACGTTCCGGAGTTCCGGCGGCAGCCTCAGGTCCTGAACAGCCGCCACCAGAGAAATTTTGGGCAGGTGTGAGTCCAAGTCCCCAGCCAGCTGCATGGCAATGGCATGGACATCGGCATCAGGATTGCTCAGGGCTGAGGCGATTCTGCCAAAATGGGTTTCTATGGGTTCTGGAGGACACTGTCGAATGGAAAACTCCAGGGCCGCCTCTCCCACCAGGTCACGCAGCCAGGAGCCGCGGGGAACACGGGCGCGGGCGCGAAGGAAACCCTCCCGGCCGGTCTCCGGTGGCACCACTTCCAGATCTGCAGACCCAACGGGAATACCCAGAATCGTCACGGGGCGATGGGGCGAACCCAGGGAGCCTCGAAAGAAAGATTCCTGGACGGAATAGAATTCGCCCCGATCCACACTGTCCAGGTCAAAGGGATAGCCCTGCATGAGAGCAACCAGGTCCCGAGGTGTGTGGACCTCCGCAAAAGCCCCGGCGGGCGGGTTGGGCGCAGGCATGTAGAACCCCATCTGTCCCAAGGTTTCCGCGGTGGTCAGGCCTTCCAGCAGTGTCTGTGCTGCATGCACCTTGTCCATCAGCCCACCCGTCAGCAATTGGTTGAACTCGGCCACAGGAGGTGGTTGCGTGAAGAGTTGAGGGAGGGCAATCCGGCCCGCACCAAGCACGCCTCCATGGGGAAAATAGTCTTCCCGAAGGGAAAGGTTGCCGATGGCAGTGCCGTTGCGCAGTCCCGGCAGTGCCTTGAGCTCCTCCGCTGTGCCTCGCCAGAAGATATTTCCCAATTGATCCGAAAGCACCGCTGCCAGCAGAACTTCCAGGCGCGAGGGCAGATTTCCGGGACGATCTTCGGGTCGCAACCAGTGAATTTCACGGTGTGAGGGATGATTCAACAGGTCCGGCATGATCAAGCGCGCTTCGGCATCCACCATGCGAAAGCCCATGGGTGCGATTGCGTATTCGATGGTCGCCACCGCTTCGCTCATGGCATGAGCCAGGCCTTCCTCTGCCACCTGCAGCATTTTGGCGGGGAAATTGAGGTCGCCGCCGATGCCCGCTTCAATGAAAGGCCGCGGATCGGGCAGCACAAGGCGCAATGCCAGCTTCATGGCATCAAAGGCGGGCAGCACACCGCCAAAGAGTTTGCCGAAAAGGGCCATGGGTGAAAAACGAAAGCTTGCCGCAAATTCTGTTTTGGTCACGTTGGCACTGACTCCAACCAGCTCGCCATCCAGCGGCAGTCCCAAGAGCTTGGGCTGGGCACTGCCGCAGAGGAGCATTTGCGGGTTGAAATTCGTCCAGAGCCGGTCGAAGAGAGCGACCAGAAAACCACGCAGGTCTGGCCGCATGGGCTGCTGCATCAAGAGGGCGACGAGCGCCAGGGTCTGCTGGGGTTCCAGAACAGCCAGTGTGGCAAGGGGATCCCTGCCATGAGAATTGAACAAATCATCATCCATCACTTGCAGAACGCCGGCCAGAAGGTCCTGGCCCAGTTCTTCGGACAGGGCGATCGCATGGGCAGCAAAGGTGGTGATGTCAAAACCCGCCCGGAAGGTCATGCGCAATTTGCCCAGATCGAGGGGGCCCAGGGCAAAGGACAAATCCCCGCACAGGGCCGGATCGAATGCGCCCGCATCATTGTTGGCGGTGAGGAAACCGCGCAGGGTTCCCACGGGAATTCCCACCAGATTGATGGACCCAACGATGCCGGCCGACTGGATCGTCGGGCTGAACACAACGCCCCCTGTCACCGACAGGAACGCCGACACACCCACATAGGACAGGGTTCCTGTCAGTTTCAAGGTCGTATTGGGTGCGCGAATTCCCTTGTAGGCAGCGTTGACCAGGGCGTCGTAGACACTGCCGCTCCCCTGCAGGGCCCCTGTCGCCGACGCGGCCACCGCTTCCTGCAGTGGTGTCCGCAAAAGATCCAACTGTTCCGTCGTGAAGGGCAGCATCGCACCAAGGGACCCGATGACCGCTTCTCCCACCTGCGTGGCGACGGCATCGGGTGTCATCCCCTGCAGGGCCTCCTTTGAAATCCCCGCCGCGTCAAGAACCCTGTCCACCGAGGCCTGATCCAGTGCGCTGAATTTAAAGATGACGCGGTGGGCGTACTGTTCTTCATCGGGGTGGGGCTGGTACAAAATGCCAACGGACGGTGGGGGGCAGGGTTCCTGCGGACATTGGAACTCCAGGGGCGCATCCGTCGGTGGATCGGCGGCATGGGCAATGGGTCCCTGTACTGCGGGATCGGGAGCGTCCGCGGCTGGAGGCCGCGGCTGGCTGTTCACTTTGCCATCGGCGTCCAGTTGAACGTAAGCGCGCAGGTCATCGGGATCGGCATTGCCCCCCGTGAAAGAAACACCACCCGATGCCCCCGTGAGGAGAAAGCCCGTCTGACCCAGTGGAATGCCTGCCGGGCCCATGCTGGCTTCCAGTGCAGCGCCCAGGGGCATGAAAAGGCCATCCACAACGCCAAAGGCCACCAATGCCTCCACGCCGGCACCGCTCACCTTGCCTCCCAACCGGCCTGCCAGGACCAGCGCATCGGGAATCTGCGTGAGGCCCCCAATGGCAAGCCCTCCACCCAGGGAAAATCCCTCCACAAGCTCCAGTCCCGTTACCTGAAGCATGAGTGCATCCACAGCCGGCTGCGGCATGCCATTGGCGTCGAAGCGGATGGTGAGGTCACGTACGGATCCCGTGAGAACATTTTGAATATTGACTTCCGCATCAACGACCATGGTGACGTGCTGAGGAAGAAACTTCTGCGGCAGCTCGATGGTGGGGTCAAATTGAAGCCGCAGGTTGGTGACATTGACGGGGAGGTATCCCCCCGCCAGTTCCAGGTTTCCGCTTCCGCCGCTCACCCCGTCCAAGTCGAAGCGAGGCAGCGGATTTCCTTCAAAGATAAAACGTGCATTCTGCAGTCCTCCCCTGGGACCATCGGGCAGCGTGACATCGCCCGAGAGCCGTATGATGAACGGATTGGCGGGCGCAGGCTTCAGCATATGGGAAATGCCCTCTGCGCTCAGCTCCCCATTGTCGATGAGCAGGCCATTGAGTCCGCCAAGCTGGAAGCTTCCTGAGACGGTCAGGGCATGGACGGCGATTTCAGGAAACGAGTCCCCCACTTTATAATTCATGCTGCCCGAAGCTTTCATGGCAACCTGACCACCCCCTTCCAGGAGGAGCATGCTGGCCGGCACGGACAGCCGCATGGCCGTGTCCACACGAAAACGCACCGCGCCATCATCATGGGTGACGGTCAGCCCGGTGACGGGATGATCGCTTCCCATGCCGCCCAGCAAAGTGAAAGTGAAGCCCCCACCCAGGGGAATGCCGGGCAAATCCTGCGCAAGATGGATGACGCCGGCCGGCAACCCTGTCATGTCAAAAGTCATGTCCTGGAAACCGATATGGGCGTGACCGGATCCGGGCAGAGGAAGGCTGGCCATTCCCCTGACCCCGTGGAGGACGGGAAGATCCTTGCCATGGAACCGCAGCTTTGCCTCATCCACCTGCAACGCAGGCCCTTCCCCATTGGAGATGGAGCCACCGTCAAGGCGCACCCCAAAATTTGCGAATACAAATTCTCCCTCCAGTTGAAGCCCCGAGGTGCTCACCTGTAGGCGCAAAGGGTTTTCGTCGCTGAGAGAAATGCTGAGAGGAAGCCCTGAAGGGTCGTTGGGACCTGGGCTGAAAACGGGGGGAAGGCGCAGCACACCACCCGTGGCCACCAGAACAAATCCTGCGGGATGGAAGTTCCACTGAGCGGTCAACTGGGTGACCGCCAGCTGAAAATGGTCAGGATGCGGCTGCGCAGGATCGATCGTGTCCAGAGGGAAAAAACCCGCAGCTGCCTGTTCCAGCATCAACTCCCCGGTGGCCGTCACGCCGCCGTTGACCCTTCGGGTGTTCACGCGCAAACGAGCCCTCATGTGCAGGAGAAAAGCCAGGTGGAACAAATTGACGTTGTCAAGCTCCAAAGCACTGTCGATGCGAATGCTTGTGGGGTCCGTCACGTCATCGAAGATCAGATCGACGTTGATGCTCACAGAGCCTTCGCCTGCAGTGGCGCCCAATGTCAGTGCTCCTCCAAGGGAAGCTTTGAAGATCTGTCTGGATGTATCCAGGGACAATGACACCTGTGCATCGGTCAAAGTGATGTGCCCCGGCAGTGTCAGGGACTGACCGGAAATGGCACCAGAGGCGCTGAAGCTTTCCACCAACCATTGGCCCTGAGAGGCACGCAATGACAGGGAACCACTGACGGCCACGGTTTGAGTGCCGTCCGTCTCTCCCGCCCGCGGCACCTTGAAGAGCGCATTGACACCAAACGTCGCACTGCCCGAACCTTGCGCCTGCAACTCCAGCACGGGTTCGTTGTCTGCGGGAAAGAGCCAGATGCCGTTCCCCAGGTAAACTTCCCCCGTGGACAGAATGCTGAACCTGCCGTTGTCATGGTCATACCGGGCATCCACTGCGATGATGCTGTCGCCCAAAAGCAGTGTGCCGGCCACCCTCAGATCCAAAGAAGTTCCCAAACCCGCATCCGCCGAAAAGGACACTCCCGCAAGGGTCATCTCCACAGCGCCTATTTTCAGCCCTGCCGGTCCGCTCAAAGTCACCTCGGACTCCGTCTGCAGGGTTGCCGCATCGAGAGTGATGACCGGCGTTCCACCCAGTTTGTGTGTCACACGACCGCACACGGCGCCGCTCAGCTTTCCTGTTTCCGTGGAAAGAAGCGTCTCGGGCAGACTGAGGCGCAATCCTCCCGCGGCAATCAAACGGAGGTCTCCATGATCCGCCTTGACTGAAAAAGAGGTGGCAGGGCAGTCTTGCGCATCTGCTCCACCCATCAACGACAGCTCCAGAACGTTCGAAGTGATGATGGGATAATGGGAGCCGGCCACGCTGTCCGCTGGTGCCCAGCTCAGGTGCCAGGATCCCGGCCCGATGGTCAGGGTCGCTGGAACAGGGGATGGCCATTGCATCATGACAGGACCGCCAGCATGAATGGGTGCTGGAAGCCAGGAAGCCTGGGCAAGGATGCCCTGAGGATCCAGGGTTACAGTGAGGTCTTCGAGGCCATATGTCCCCCCGGCAGCCATCATTTCCCGCAAACGATCATCGAGAAAACCACCCAGTGCGGAGGCAAAATCCTTCGCCGTCAAGGGAGTTTCAATCCTCAACCCACGCAGCAGCTGGCTCAGGGCGTTGGCTGCAACATTCCACAAGTCGTCTAAATGCAAGACGTAGCGCGGCACGGCGAAGCGAAGCAGCTCGTTGTCCGCTCCATAAATTGCCGGCAACGTCTCAAAGCGGATGATGGACAACAGACGGCCGAGCTGAAACAGCAGGGATGCATGCCGGAACAGCCATCGCAGAACAAGATAGTCGCGCAGGTCTCTGCTGAACTCCCTGGCGACCTCGGGGGCGGCATTGGGCGACACCGTGGAGAACAGGGGTGTCTCAAGGATTTCCAGACGATCCAGCAGATTTCGAAGGGCGGCATGCGCTGCATCCGCTGCAGCGTTCTCATCGGGTTCCTCAGCGGCTGCCGCAATGGCATCCACATCCTTTTGAAGCTCGCCCAGGAGCGCCGTCAGGTTGTTCAGAGAACCATCCACAACGCCCTCGAGATTCCATCCCATCTGGGCGCAAAGTGCGTAGAAGGCGCGAGGCTTGTCCACCACATCCGTCAATGGCCTGAGAAAATCCTGTGTTTTTCCGAGAAGGTGTCGCAAAAATCGTCGATGCTCCGGTGTCATTGGGTCACCTCCGGGCGTTCGTCCGCGCTTGGCGGTGTGTAGGGCACCCTGTGCCGCGTGGTCATGAGAATGTCAGACAAACCGCCGTCCGGGGAGTGCGCATACCAGAAGAGCTGTTGAGTCACGTGGGTGGCGGAACCTGTCTCATTCAACTCAAAATGAATGCGGGCAATATTGGAATAGCCCACTATTTCGCGCGCGTCGTCGAGGATGTGCGCCCGTGTCTCTCCATCGATGGGAGGCAAATCCTCGTTGAGCGAAGCCAGTTCCCCTTCCCGTTCGGACAAAACACGATCATCGCGGGCAAAGGTGACGCCATAGCGCCACTGGGAACCCATTCCCGTGTCTGCCAGGGCCTTGACAACGGCAAAGGCAGGGTCGCTGATCCAACCGCTGCTGGGGATGACCGCGGGCTGTGACAGCCGATCGTAGATGATGAGGTTGAAGTAGATCTGCGCCAGATCGGGCGATGCGATCAGGTTTCTCAAATTGGTGGGCGGTTCGAAAGTCACCTGCCCAATGTCTGTGAGCATGGCTGATTTCAAGTCCTGCGCAAGGGATGCCTGCAGACCATCACTGAACCCCAGCCATCCAATGGCAGGAAACACGTTGCCCACCTGGCCAAGGAGCCGCGTCATCTTGTCCTCGTTTTTGAGGGAGCTGGCACAAAATTGGACGATGCGCGCAGGAGCCTGCCCATGGTCATCGCGGAAATAGGCGACGGAGTTGGAAAAAGCGTAGTGCACATCTCCGGACAACAGGATGACGCGTCCAAAAGCCGCCAGCTCACTCAGGAAAGCCTCAAAAAGGGGACGGTTTCCAATCCATGCCTCACTGTCAGCCGCTTCGGGACCTTTGTAATGGGCGTAGAGCTTCTGCACCGCTTCTTCAAGCAGCGGCACACCGATGAAGGGAGCGGGAGAAACGACCACCGTTTCGAAACCATCCTCCGGGGCGTAGCGACCCAGTTGCCAATGCTGGGCGTCCGCAGTGAGCAGCCCGCTGTTCCCTTTTGGCTCCTTCGAGTAGGCCCGCCATGTGCGCGTGTCCAGCACGATGATCTGATGGGCATCCCATGCAATACGGTAATGCCAGGCCAGACGGACATTGGGGCAAGGGCTGCCCGATGGCTGAATGCCGAGGTGGCAGTCCAGATCATCGGGCTGATCGTGCAGGGGCGTTTTGCCACTGGCCCCATCAAACCGTACGCGCTGCAACAGCTCCAACCCTGCCCCGGCGGCATATTGCTCCGGTTGATTGCCCCAGTCCTGAAAAATGGCATACGCGATGAGGGCATTGCGCATGAGGCGCCGGCCCGCAGAATTGTTGCGCACGGTGAGGTCCCACTGACTGTGCAGATACCAGTCATCGGTGACTTCATGATCGTCAAAGATCATGTAGCTGGGCACATTGGCCAGGGCCCGGCGCACATGGCGCAGGGTACGGGCATAGTTGAGCACGTTCGACCTTTCGAGGCCCGCCGTCTGATAGTATTGGGCCCAGTCCTTCAGTGGCAGGGCATCTTCCGGGGTGGACAAAGTGTGCTCCGAGGGGAAGGGAGGTGAACCGGAAGTCAAATCCCCGTTTGCCCGCGGCCACAGCACGTCGGACCAGGCCATGAGGTACATGAGATAATACTCGCCCAAAAACATGAGATGGCCCTCATCATGGTCGCTGGTGTAGCCGGGCTGCAGCATGATCCAGGATTTGCGTGCACTGCCCGGCCGAACGGCCGGGTCGTCAAAGGACACCTGTCCCGGGCCCGCTCCAAGGTCGAATGGAATGCGTTCGGGCTCATTCCAGGCGAGCAGCATGTGCGCCGTGGCGCGAATGGTATGCAGAAGGCACAAGGACACGTCGTCCACATAGACCTGGTCGCCTGTGAGAAGCAGCTGGTGAGGCCTGCGCAATGGATGGCGGTCCGCTGCAAGCATGCGGTCGAGGACGGCCAGCATGTCATGCCCTCCCCCATGGGGTTTTCGACAGGAACCATGCACCAGGTTGAGATCTCCCAGATGAATCGCAGGCAGGGCAAAAGTCGGGAGGAGTCCAGTTTCGTAGCCGAGGGGAAAATCATTATGGAGCAGGCCATGGTCCGCGAGAGTGGTCAGAGACTGGTCCACATCGGCAGGATCTTTATCCACCGGCTGCTGGAAGGTGAGATTGTAGCCATAGAGCTCGTCTGGAGCGAGACCAGTGGCGGCTCCATCGGTGGTGGCGGTCACCACGGCCACATGCACGTAGCGCCCCAATGCCACCGTTTGCGCCTGCCCCTCAAACTTGATGGGGGCCAGCGCGGTGTCACCGTCGTGAATGGTCAGCGACACAACCCGGGAGTGCTTCAGGGCAACGAAGACGCTAACGCTGCGGGACTCAACGCGCCTGAGCATGGGGCCCGAGAGGATAAGAGGAATCTCGTTGAGTGGAACCGTTATGGACACAACTCCTCCGATGCTTTTAGAAGATTGCCGCATGTGGAAAAATGGAAACCACAGGATCTGCCCGATGGCCCTTCCCGAGGCATAAAAATAGGTGGCCCTATTTCTCGGTGGACCCTATTTCTCATTGTTGTTGACTCAAGCTTCTTCAACCCCAATAAAAGGCCCTTTACGTCTTTGCCGGTAAGGCGGGAATCCAGTCTTGCCAGGATCTCCTGGCCCCCCTGCCTTCGTGAAGGTGACGGGACAGGGCCATCCGAAATCCCCTAATTCAACCGCATTGAAGCTGTTACTCCATCGGGAACGAGGGCTGGAAATCAGATGGGATGTGGATCACAATGAGAAAGAGGTAGGAAATGCAGAGAGTTGCTTAAAATTTTCGCACTGAATGTTTCTTCCCCGGCCATCGGCGATGGCTCCATCTTGACGGGGTCAAAGGCCATCCCGTGTCAGCAGAGAACTGCCACGATCACTTTGCCGGGGGGCCTGGAAAAGAATTCTTTGCGCATTTTGCCTGTTTTTATGCCCAGGGCGGCACTGATGGGCTGCACAATGGAGCCAATCTTGGCCAGTGACACGCCCGCAAGGGGAACAAAGGCCCTGTCGCACAGCTCAAGAAAAGCATCGGCGGACATCTTTTTACCGGACCTTGCAGCGTGTTGAGCAATGAGTTCGCGCACCCTTGAGTTCCCCAGAAGAACCTCGTAACGAATTTCCTCACTCCAGTCCCGAGGAGAATCTCCCTGTATTTCCTGGGAGACCATAAGCTTGGCCCCGCACTGAGAACAATAGGCCCCTTGAGCTTTCGCACCGCACTGGTGACAGTACATTTCAGGTCCTCCTGTATTTGGACAAATGGGGGCGGCCCATGAGCGGCATCCATGCGGGCAAGGGGAGCCACGAAGATGGAGAGGCCGGGACACCCGGGGAAATTTCCCCCTGGGATTTTTCTGCTGATATTGAAAGCGAAAAATCTGGCGGTGCGTACGTGTGGCAATTTCTTTTCCCGCAGGCGTTTTGATCACCACCCGATCGCCATCCAGATTGGTGGCCGTGATGTAGAGATCCAGGGAGGCTTGCAGGAAACGCTTCTCCGCGGGTGTGGAGCGGCGTGCCATGAGGATCAAATATTTGACGCCGGAAAAATTCGTGAGCCACACCGCTCTCGTAGACGGCCAAGGCCACCCCACCGAAAAAAGCCAGGGCAAGGCGCTTCTCCTTCGGCTGAAAGAGACGACCCCCTTCTTCAAGAGCAATGAATGTTTGAGTCTTCCAGAGGTTTTTTCTTGTGTTCAGGAGGCAAAAGGAAACCCAGCCCTTGTATCAGGGCGCACCCTGTGCCAGCAGCACATCCGCGATATCAGACCACGTTCTGAAGGAATGAAAAGCCTCGCTCCTCTCTTCCAACAGTTGGGCCAGCCTTCCCCTGGCGAAACGCCACTGGGGCGAAATGAGCAGAGCGGCTTCGAGATCGGGCGGGCCATCACCGGCAAAAGCCACCCGATCCGATCGTCCAAGAGCATGGCGCACAACGGCCGGTTTGTCGATTCCCTTTGCACGGTGTACGAAAGGGGAATTTTCAGGCAAGGTCATCTTGAGTCCTCCCTCGGGCGAGAATTCTCCAGGACTGGCATGCACTTCGAGATCCACCCCTGCCCGTCCGAGGAGCCGATTGATGTACCACTCGCATCCGGCCGAGGCCACGATGACCTCCCATCCCCTGTGCCGCAGGCGCTCCACGGACCGGTGAAGCAGCGGGTCCAGTTCCATGCGGGTGAGCAGCGCCTCCAGCTCAGGCCCCGAGGCACGCATGGAGCCAAAGATCCCCGACAATGTTTCGAAGAGTGTCAGCTTCCCGGCCATGTAGTCCTGCCAGAAATCCCGTTTAGCGGAAGAGGGGAGCTCGCGAAGAACCAGTTCATAAAAATCGAAGCGGGTCATTGTGCCATCAAAGTCGGAGACCAGGATCGATTCATGTTGTCCTTGAGCGGAATCTTTCGATGAGTTCACTGGAATTCGCATATTATACCCACCATTCTAAAAAAATGTTTTCAGTTGAAATGCCCTGAGCCAAGCTTTGTCAAAAATGCTGTTTGCGTGTTTGCTCCATATGAATCGTCAACCTTGTGCTGGATCAGGTGACCATGAACCCGATTGACTTGTCTGTCCGATTGTTGTGAAACCGATGGATCAGCGGTGCCGGCATGGGCATATGGGCGAATGCGCTTCCCAATCCCACCAGACTGCAAAGGAGAGCGATGGCCGGCAAACCTTGACCGGCGCTTATGAAAAGCATGCTGACACCGACGAGCAGAAGTGCTCCGTCAATGGTGGCTCGGAGAGGAGAGCCATGTGTCAGGAAGGGAGAAAAAAACATGGCGACCAGGCAACTTGTGAGTCTGCTGTGAATCTTTGCGCTACCGTTGACACTCTGGGCAATGGTAAGAAGTGCGACCCGATATTTTCTCCACGATCAGATCTTCACCACAGGCAGGACACGCACCGCCCTTTTTACGATGGGCGATCAGATAGTTGCGGGGCATCTGATTCGGGTCAGCCTGATTTTCTATGGATTTCTTCAGGACCTTTTTCATCGCATGGTAAAGTTCTTTTATGGACTGCTCGCTGAGTTGTCCCGCTTTTGTTCTTGGGTTCAGCCTGGCCTGAAAGAGTATTTCATCTGAATATATATTGCCGATTCCAGCGATGCACTTCTGATTCATCAGTGCAGACTTCACAGTGCTTTTGGTCCCTGTGAGTGCATGTTTGAATTCCTCCAGAGTGAAGTTTCTGTCAAGAGGATCAGCTCCGAGGCCTCGATCTTTCACAAAAAGGGATGGATCCTCGATGAGTGCCAGTTTTCCAAGTTTTCTCGGCATGACGAAAGCAAGATGATAGCTATTGTCGAAGGTGAAAAGAACGCGGCTGTATTTGGGTTTGCTGTGGCTGTCCTTGAAGTATTCCAATAAACCAGTCATCCCAAAATGAAAAACCACACAACCGTCTTCACTGAGTCTCACAAAAAGATATTTTCCATGTCTGTCGGTGGATTCGAATTTTCTCATTTCCACATGCTTCCGAAACTCGCGGCGGGAAATGTTTTCCAAAATATCCGCTGAAAATATCTCCACTTTTTCAATGGTCTGATGCAGGGAGGTACTGTTCACGTAATGACGATACACTTCCACATCAGGCAGTTCAGGCATTGTCCACCCCTTCCCCACATTCCCTCGGCCACATTTCACTCACCAGTTCTTTCACCTTTAAAGCATTCTGAGCGGCATATCCAGCTTCATCATTATCGAAGTAGCAAAAGACCTCTTTTCCTTCTTCTGCCCACGACACGCAAGCCTTCGCCCATTCCGAGAGAGCCTTCTCATCGTACGAACCCCGGTACGCATGGTCCGGACCATGAAGACGAACATAGACAAAAGAGGCGGTCAGGGAATGTGGAGACTGCACTCCTTCATAACTGTAGATACAGAATGCAGCACCTTTTCTTCTCAAGGCCTCTTCGGTCTTTTCATCGAACCAGCTCGGGTCCCTGAATTCGAATGCATATCGGTATTCGTTGGGAAGGGCAGCCAGAAAACTGTTCAGACGTTTGAGGTCCATATTCCATTTGGGAGGCAGCTGAAAAAGGACAGGGCCGAGCCTGTCTTCAAGGGTGCTCATTGTGTTCAGAAAAGTGGCCACGGGTTCGTCCGGATCTTTCAGCTTTTTCATATGAGTGATATACCGGCTCGCCTTGACTGAAAACACAAACCCATCGGGCACGTTCTCCTTCCATTCCTTTAAGACCTCCTTCTCAGGAAGACGATAAAAACTATTATTGACTTCCACCGTCCGGAAATGCGTCGTGTAATGATCGAGAAGTTGTTTGTCAGGCAGATTTTCCGGATAGAACGGGCCTTTCCAGTGCTCATAGTGCCATCCCGAAGTCCCTACATGAATTGTGTTTCGTTTCATCATGGCTGACCACATCCGTGCACCAGTTTACTGTCCAGGCAAACCATGCAGCATACCAAATGTCCACCCATTCGCACCAGCTGCACGATACAGATCTTTGCAGAATGCCCTCTTCCAGCTTTTCCTTTATTCTATTCATGCTTCATTGGTTCACCGGGCCTCATCATGGAGGTCCGCCGCCATATGGACGCAGGATGGATCTGACCCGCTCTCAAAGACCACGTTCGTTGCAGCCCTTGTTATTTTTCGGGGCAGATCCATGATGCCTTGGGTTTGCCTTCACTCTGTTCATGACCCACTGGGGTTCACAATGCAACCTCCATGGGAAACTCCGTCATTCGCCGGTGCATGGGACACGCTGCACCTTCAAAATCAGCTCCCTTTCACCCCTTTGACGATACGGTCCCCAATTTCCTTGTCGATGTTGCGCCAGTAATCGAACGCACGCTCAAGAACGGGTTCTGAAACGCCTTTCTTGAGGTGTCCCACCACGTTTGACACCAAGCGGTCACGCTGCGCATCGTTCATGACCTTGCGCACCAGGGTGCCTGGCTGGCCGAAGTCATCGTCGTCCTTGCGGAGGGTGTAGGCGGACCGTATGAACTCGCCGCTGGCGCTCCATACGGCTTCCTCGGGATAGCGCTCGCTGTCTGCCTTGGGGCCGCCCTTGGAGTTGGGCGCGTACACAGGATCGGAGACATTTTCAATTCGCATGGTCCCGCCCTTGCTGTAGCTGTACACCGGGCATTTTGGCCGATTCACGGGAATCTGCTTGTAGTTGACCCCCAGGCGTGCACGGTGGGCGTCGGCGTAGGAAAGAAGCCGGGCCAGCAGCATCTTGTCCGGGCTCGGACCGATTCCGGGGACAAAGCTGTTCGGTTCAAACGCCGCCTGCTCGATTTCCGTGTGAAAGTCGGACGGATTCCGGTTCAAAGTCAGGCGTCCCACTTCGTGCAATGGGTAATCACCGTGAGGCCAGACCTTGGTCAGGTCAAAGGGATTGAACCGGTAGGTCTTTGCTTCCTCGAAGGGCATGATTTGAACCTTCAGGGTCCAGCTCGGATACTCTCCCCGCTGAATGGCCTCGGACAGGTCGCGCCGGTGGTAGTCGGCGTCCTGGCCGGCGATGCGATCGGCCTCCTCATCGGTGAGAAAATCGATTCCCTGGTCGGTTTTGAAGTGGTATTTCACCCAGAAACGCTCGCCCTTGGCATTGACCCACATGTAGGTGTGGCTTGTGTACCCGTTCATGTTCCGGTAGCTCTTGGGAACCCCCCGATCACTCATCAGAATGGTGACCTGATGAGCCGATTCAGGCGAGAGGGTCCAGAAGTCCCACTGCATGTCGTGGTCCCGCAGGCCGCTGTCCGCCCGGCGTTTCTGGGAATGGATGAAGTGCTGGAATTTCATGGGGTCGCGCACAAAAAACACGGGTGTGTTGTTGCCCACCATGTCGTAGTTGCCCTCGGAGGTGTAGAACTTCAGGGCAAAGCCGCGCACGTCCCTCCAGGTGTCAGGGCTGCCGGCCTCTCCCGCCACTGTGGAAAACCGTGCAAGAACTTCGGTCTTTGCGCCCGGCTGGAACAGTCCTGCCTTGGTGTAGGCACTCACGTCGGATGTGACCTCAAAATGCCCAAAAGCACCGGAACCCTTGGCATGGGGCTGGCGGTCCGGAATCATTTCCCGGTTGAAGTTCGCCATCTGCTCCATGAGGTAATGATCCTGCATCAGAACTGGACCATCGGGACCCACCGTGAGCGAAAATTCATCGCTGGGGACAGGAGCACCGGCATCGTTAGTTGTGGGTTTGCGGTCGTCATTTGTCATGGCAGAGACCTCCTTATGTTTTACTGGTTGCAAAAAATTTGGAGGAAAACCCTCCTTTTCACGATCCGGCAGATGAGACCATCGAAAACAGAAATAGACCTCTCTGCTCTTCTCCTCACACCCCCTCGGGCATATGAAACACTCGACATGCTGGTTCTGCGGAGATTGTCCCGATGATGCACCGTCTGGCCGTTGCAAAGACTATGAATTCGAACGTTACTGTTGTTTATATTCTTCTATTTGATCACAAATCGCCCTTTCGGGCAACCTTCCCGGCCCCCTGATGCATCAGCACAATTCCTATTTTTCGGGCCACTTCAGCTGTTGGTGGTCGAAAAATCCCCGTGCATGAAGCCATTGAGCCTAATGGAATGGACCGCGAAGACGGGAATCCTGTCCTTTCAGGATTCTCTGGGCACCCGTCTTCACGAAGTGACAGGGCATGAAAACACGCAACCCCTTGAATCAACACTGTTGGGATCCGTCAAAGCAACCTTGAAATATCCGTTTCACCAAAGCCATCCACCACCAGGTCAGCCTCGAAAAGCTTGCTGCGGTCGTAAGTGGTGCTGATACCGATGGAGCGCATCCCTGCCCTTCGGGCCGCCTCGATGCCAAGGGGGGCATCCTCGATCACCACGCAGGACCCGGGACGGGAACACAGCTGCCGGGCGGCGAAAAGGAACAGGTGGGGGTCTGGCTTGGAGCGAAAGCCGACCTGGTCCAGGGTGAAAATGCGCCCGTCATACAACCGGGAGAGGCCCAACCGGCGATCCACCACGGAGAGCAAATCCCGGTCCATTGCGGTGGCCACACAAGTTTTATACTGATCGCGCACCCTTTCAAAAAATACCCTGAAGCCTTTGATGAAGCGCACCTCCGTGGCCATGAGGTTTCGCACGATGCTGGCCCGCTCCGCGGCAAGCACCTGGGGATCGCCGGCAAACCCGTAAGCCCGCTGCATCACCTCCACCCCCTCGGCCAGAGTGCGGCCCGTGAGCAGGGGCTTGATGCGCTCGCGGTCATAAATGAAGCCCCGGCGCCCCAGGAACTCCTCCTGTCCCCTGTCCCAGATGTCTTCGGTGTCGATCACGACCCCTTCAGCGTCGAAAATGATGGTGTCGATCATGTGTTTTTCCCCTCATTCAACTTCACCGCACCGAAGAAGTGTTTCCCCGGTGCTTCCGCAGGGTGCATGGTGACTCCCCATTCCCCTTGGCTTTGACTTGGCGATCAGGTTTTTCAGAATCCCTTTCCGGATCTCCAGCAGTCCCTGGAAAAAACTCATAGGACTTTCCGAAGTGAAATGATCCAGTAGGACGTGGATTGTGGTGGCCTGGGCTCCCCAAAGTTCTTGCGGCTTTCACCACAGATTTGATAATCTGTAGCCAACAAATGACATGATCCTATCTCTTCTACAGCTTCTCTGACCAAATTTCACAACGCCGACTCCGAAATTTTGCACACATGTAAATATAAGGGCTTTAAGGCAAGGGCCACGGCAGCATCTTTATTGGCAAGGCGGAAACCTGCTGTTATCAGGCAGTGCACTCAAATCAACAAAGCAGCCTGTGGTGAAGCAGTGGCAAACCTTCTGGAGTAAAGGATCGGGGCGATGCGGAGACTTTGTCGAACATTGATGGTCATCTTGTTTTCCAGCGTGCTGTTGACAGGTTGCTACTCCTTCATCGGAAGTGACGGGGGACCCCCTTTCTACAGCGGTGACGAAACCCATTATTTCGAAAAACTGGTCTACAACAGCCTGCATCAGAACAACAGGGACTTCACGTATCAACTGGCTGAGGATGGCCACCTGCGTGTGGTTGACGCCGACCCTCAAGTGAAACACGATGTTTTGCAACTGCCCCTTCTTCTGCGATTCGTGTGGTTCTCCGATGTGCAGCTCAGGCAGCGGGAAATCAAGCTGTTTTCCAGGAGGGCCAGCCAGGCCCTGGCTGATGTGATTCCGTCCTTTGAACGTCATTTTGTTCAGGAGGATTTTGACTGGGCTGTCTACCTCGCCCATATCAAGGCCGTTAACATTTTGAACGAGGACCATCCCCTGGATTTCATGATCCACACGGGAGATGCCATCGATGCGGGCACCATCGAAGAACTTTACCAGTTCATCCACATCAGCGACCAGCTTCGAATCCCGTGGCTGAATGTGGTGGGCAATCATGATGTGTCTATTTTTGGAAATTACAAGGAGCGGCTCGGCTATACCCGCCAGGCGGGGGTCACCTTCTTTCCCGTGGGCAACCTGGCCAATTTCGTGTGGATGCACCGCGGTGAACGGGCCATTTCGGGATTTGGGCACCACCTGCTTCCCGTCCCATCGGAAGGAGGTCATTCCCCATCGGAGAGCTATTACCCCGATAAAAAACTGCCCGCAACCTTTCATCATGGCTTTGACTATGAACCGGGCCAAAGGTGCGGAGCCAAAGAAAGACGGGAGGTGCAGTACGACTCGGTGCCTGGATACTACGCCGTGGATTTGTGCGGCACAGCCGTGCCCATGCGGCTCCTCGCTCTGAACTCCGCCAGGTTGGAGGATTGGGGAGCGGATGGGGAAATCACCCCCGAACAGCGGGAATGGATCAAAAGAACCCTGCAACCGGCCGCGGGAGGAGTCAATCTCGTTTTTGTTCATCACCGGCCGGGGGATTTCGACCCTGAAACCCAAGGGCTCCTTGCAGGACCGGGACATGACCCCATCGTGATGTTCACGGGCCACACTCACAAGCACCACCTGGCATTCCACAGGGGAGAGGGTTCTTCCGGCTATTATGAATTGAACACCGGTTCGGTTCTCGATTTTCCCCAGATCGGGCGCCTCATTGAGCTTCGCGGTGATCCCTCAGGGCAGATCTGGCTGGTGTCGCGGGCCCTCTGGAACACTGCCATGGCCTCATTTCCAGCCTTGCCGCAAGAAACTGGCCTGGACAAGACTCTGGCTGATTGCCGGAATCAACGCAAGGCCAAGCGCGAGGACCTGGTGGAAGCGGCACAGTGCGGCCACTACGGCGCTTACGCAGACTACCGGCAGGGACAGCGGAGGGCCTGGGGACGGCCTCAACCTTTTGCCGAGGCCTGGAAAGAAGTCAACGTCATCTTGCCGGTGGTTCCATGACAAGGCGCCGGGATGCCCCGGCCATTGATTTGGCAGCGGTTTACTCTTGTGAGAAGGGGTGGAGCATTCCTCAATGACGCTTCGCTCCTCGTGGGAACGGAGGAAGATATGCCGGGAATCATCACCAGGGAAGAGTTCGTCAAGCTGGCAAGAACCTACGTTGCCCGCATGTTGGACGGCATCTGCGAAAAGGAAGTGCTGCTGGCCACCGATTGGCAACCCCATACCCTGAGAATCATTGCAAAGCTATCCCGGAAGGATTTTCAAAGGATCAGGTTTTCCGATCTTTATCCAGCCCTGAGAATCATCATCGGCCACTTGGGCACGGTGCATATTGATCCGGAGAAAAATGCGCCCCACAATGCCGAATTCAAGCTCTACGACCCCTACTTCGCCACCCTCGATTTTCAGCCCATTCCTGAAGGAGCATCAACGGCACCCTGAATCCCCGCTGCCATGGGCTGGAACGTCCCCTGGCGCCTCAACGCCACACTTTATGATTTTACCTGATGATTTTACCTGGCGATCTTCAGGTCACCCAGTGACTCACCGCACCATGCGCAGAGGAAGGCTGTCCGCCAGGAGAAATCCCCGACGGGTGGGAATCAGCCGGCCGTCTCTTCGAAGGGCGAGACCGGATTCTTCCAGCTCTGCGGCGCAGGACTCCATGTGAGGGTCACCCTCCAGCAAGCGGAGGTTTATGCCTCTTTTGGTCCGAAAACCAAAATAAAGGGTCTCCAGGAGCAGCTGATCCTCCGTGAGGCATTCTTCCCCTTCCAGGGGGAGCTTCCCCTGGCTCATAAGGGCACGGTAGTGCTGGAGGGAGCGAACGTTCCACCACCTTTTTCCCTGGAAGAAAGAGTGGGCTCCCGGACCGATTCCGAGATAGTCCACGTGTTTCCAGTACTTGGAGTTGTGGCGGGAAATGAGGGCTTCCGACCGGGCGAAGTTGGAGATTTCGTAGTGGATGTAGCCCCGCTTTTCCAAAAACCGGGACGTGGTGAGAAAAAAACGCCTTCCGGTTTCTTCGTCCGGAAGCTTCAGTCTGTTCTGTGCCTTTAACCGGCCCATGGCTGTGCCCTCCTCCACCGTGAGCTCATAGCAGGAGAGGTGTTCCGGCTGAAAATCCAGGGCCCGTTTGAGAGAAAAAAGCCATTGGGACATGGACTGCCCGGGAAGCCCGTACATGAGGTCCACGCTCACATTGTCAAATCCCGCTCCGCGGATTTTTTCCAGGGCGCGTTCCGCTCCTGCGGCCGTGTGACGGCGCCCGAGAAACCTGAGTTCCCCTTCCCGGAAGGATTGCACGCCCAGGCTGATGCGGTTGATTCCCAGTTCCCGGCACACGGCGAGCTTTTCCTGGGTGATGTCGTCGGGATTGGCCTCCAGGGAAATTTCCGGGGAAGGAACAAATGTGAAGCTGGCATGAAGGAGCGAAAAGATTTCGGAGAGCTGTGCCCGGTTGAGCAGGGAGGGGGTGCCCCCGCCCAGGTAAAGGGTGTCGAACGTTTGGAAGAATCCTCGGTAGCATTCCGCCTCCCTTTTGAGGCAATGGACCCACTCCCGGGCCTCTTTCATGGAAGTGACGGAATAGAAGTCGCAATAGGGGCATTTGGACCTGCAAAAAGGCACATGGAGGTACAAGCCCGAAGACTCCGGGAGGTATCCGGTCAGGCAGGGAGATTTGCTTCCCATGAATTGTGCTCCATGTTCCCCCGGCACCGGACCGTGTCACTCCTCATTGGTGCGAAGAACAGACACGAAGGCACTCTGGGGAATTTCCACAGACCCCACCATCTTCATGCGAAGCTTCCCTTTTTTCTGTTTTTCCAAAAGCTTGCGCTTGCGGGAGATGTCTCCGCCATAGCACTTGGCGGTCACATCCTTTCTAAAGGCGGAAACGGTGGACCGGGAGATGACCTTTCCTCCGATGGCCCCCTGAATGGCCACTTTGAACTGATGGCGGGGGATTTCATCCCTGAGCCGATCGCACACGTGAACGCCCCATTCCCGCGCACGTTCCTTGTGCACGATCATGGAGAGGGCGTCCACCTTCTCCCCGTTGACCAGAAAGTCCAGCTTCACCAGGTCGCTCACCCGGTATTCGGTCACTTCATAATCGAAGGAACCGTAACCCTGTGTGACCGTCTTGAGCCGGTCGTAAAAGTCGTAAATGACTTCCGCCAGGGGCATGTCCAGGGTCACTTCGATGCGTCCCGGTGTGGGGTAGCTCATGCGGGGATTGCTCGCACGCCGCTCCATGCAAAGCTTCATCACGGCTCCCATGTAGCGCTCGGGAATGATGATGGAAGCCCTGATGAAGGGTTCCAGGGCCGTTTTGATCTTCTGCTGGTCGGGATAGTATTGCGGATTGTCCACCACCACCTCACTGTCGTCCTCCAGATTGAAGCGGTACTGAACACTTGGCACGGTCATGATGATGGACTGGTCGTATTCCCGTTCCAAACGCATCTGAACGATTTCCAGGTGCAGGAGTCCCAGAAATCCGCAGCGAAATCCCTGGCCCAGAGCGGCCGATGAATCTTTTTGAAATTCCAGAGAAGCGTCATTGAGTTTGAACTTGGCCAGGGCTTCGGCCAGGGAGAGGTAATCCTCCGAAGTGATGGGGTAAATGGACGAGAAGACGACGGGCTTGGCTTCCTTGAACCCGGGAAGAGGAGTCGCAGCCGGTCTGTTGTCCAGCGTGATGGTGTCCCCAACCCGTGTGTCGCTGACCGTCTTCACCCCCGATATGATGTAGCCCACCTCCCCCGTGGCCAGCTGTTTTCGAGGTTCCCTTCGCAAACGGAACACACCCACTTCTTCCACCTTGTAGGTGGCTTGATTGTGCATGAAGCGAATCACATCCCCAGGCTTCACCGCGCCATCAAAGACACGGCAGCTCACGATGGTCCCCCGGTAGGGATCATAATTGGCATCGAAGATGAGCGCCGCCAGTTCCCCCTTTTCATTCCCGTTCGGGGGGGGGATTTTGGAAATGATGGCCTCAAAGACATCGCCGATGCCAATGCCCTCCTTGGCCGAGCAGAGGATGGCATCGTCCGAGTCCAACCCCAGCTCCGTTTCAATCTGTTCCCTCACCATGTCCAAATCCGCCGAAGGCAGGTCGATCTTGTTGATCACGGGAATGATGACCAGATCCTGCTCCATGGCCGCATAAAGATTGGCCAGCGTCTGAGCCTGCACCCCCTGGGAAGCGTCCACCAGGAGAAGCACTCCCTCGCAGGAGGCCAGAGCCCGTGACACTTCATAGGAAAAATCCACGTGGCCGGGAGTGTCGATGAGATTGAGGTCATATTCCTTGCCGTCTCTGGCCGGAAAGCGCAGAGAAATGGTCTGGCTTTTGATGGTGATGCCCCGTTCCCGTTCGATGTCCATGGTGTCGAGCATCTGGTCACGGAACTCTCTTTCTGTCACCATGTGCACGTGTTGAATCATGCGGTCGGCAAGGGTGGACTTTCCGTGATCTATGTGAGCGATGATGCTGAAATTTCTTATCCTTTGCATACGCCTGAACTTCATCCTCCCGGTGGGTTTTGATAAATAGCGAAAACAGCTGTTTAGAATACCCCATTCCAATCGAAGGGTAAACCACTATCCGCCTCATGAGCACACCCTGAATCTTTCCTCAAGCTTCATGATTTTTCGGCCGCCCCGTCCAATTCACCATGGACACAGAGGTTCTGTCATAGTAAGAAAGCGGGTCATGGGAAGGACTCGGTGGACTCAAAAGAGCCGCAAAAAACCTTCGTTCAAAAAAGCTGCTGCAGTGATCTTTTCTACTCTCAATGATTTCCTTAAGGAGGAGTTACATGAAAAAAATTGCTCCATTGAGCCTGGCATTCCTGATCATCGTGTTCATGGCTTCATGCAACATGAAGGAAGGCTTGAGCCTCACCGGCAAGTGGCAGAGCATGGACACGGATCAGATCGTCGAATTCACCCGCGATGGAATGATGGTGACCACCATGGACGGCAAAACGAACCAGGTCGGCTACACCCTCGTGAACAACAGCACCATCGAGTTTTTCATGGACGAGGTGAAGCTGGGCACCTTCGATCTTCGCGTGGACCGCAGCGTCCTGACCCTGGTGGATGCTTCGGGAAAAGAGCACAAATATGAAAAAACCTGGTGATCCGGACGAAACGACAAATTTTACCCAGCTGGAAAGTTGACCATGGATTCGCAAGCATTGCTCAACGACCTGACGGAAGCCCTCATCAGCGGATGGGCTGTCACCCCGACGGGAACCGGTTTTCTCATCACCACCGACTGGACCTGGCCCAATGGGCACGCCATCGAGATTTATGTGCGGAACGTCAGTGAGGGCGATTCACTCTTTCTGGTGACGGACGGGGGCGAACTCTTCAACAATTTTTTTCTTGAGGGTCTTGATTTTACGAGTGAAACCGCCACCATTCATACCGTGAAACAAATGGCCCAAAGCCACGGAACGGAACTCGTGGAATACCAGATCGCCAAAGGAGCCAATGACTCCAATCTGGGACTCAGCATTCGGGAAATGCTCGAAGCCGTCAAGGAGATTTCCTTTTATCTCTGGCAGCGGATGGGAGAAAACACTCTCAAGCATTGAAAGCATTTGCAAAAAACAGCCACCCTTTGCAGGGTGGCTGTTTTTTTTGAATTCACTGGGGCAAAGTGATGTCCAGAATCACCTGACCCTGGTCACTTCGCCGAAACCTCACCAGGCCCTGATGTTTATGGATCACCATCTTGGCGAGAGGAAGGTCCAGTTGCTTGCTTCGCTCCGACTGAGCGGTGAAGGGATAGAAGAAATGCTCGAGGTCGTCATCGGAGACGGAGGCGCCCTGAAGGACAATCTCCACATGAACAGTGTTTTCACCCGCGTAGCTTCGCACCTGCAGTCTGTTCCCGGGCTGACAGAGGAAAAGCATTCCCTTGAGGATGTTTTCCATGGCCGTTTTGTAAAGGACGGGGTCCAATGAGACAAGGGGAAGGTTCCTGGCCATGCTCGCCTTGAAACTCACCTGATTTTCTTCGAAAACCTCCTCCAATTCCTCCAGAGTTCCAATGATCAGATCATTCACGGACTGTCTCTCGGAGAGAATCTCAAAAGGCTTCAGATAGGCGATGGTTTTCTCGAGAATTTTCTCCAGCCGGGCCACTTCCTGCACGATGATCCGCACCTTCTCCCTGTTGGGGTCCTCCTCTGAAAGACTGTTGAGCAACCTGCGGGCAAAACCTCCCGCAGCCACCAGAGGATTTCGAATTTCGTGAGCCAGGCGGGCAGAGATTTCATTGAGGGTGCGCAGTTCTTCCGTCTGAATGATCTGCTTTTGAAGGCAGTGCCGGTCCGTCACGTCCATGAAGTAACCATCCACCGTTTCCACACTGCCCTTTTCGTCCAAAACGGGAATGGCCCGATCCATGACAAAGACGAACCTTCCCGTGGTGTCCTGAATTCTGTATTCGGCCTTGAATTCGTCACCCCCTTCGAGGCATCGGTCCATGAGAGGCCACACACGGGGCCTGTCCTCCACCCAGACTTTTTCCTTCCAGAAGTGAGGGTTGCTCAGCACATCCCGGAAACTGACACCGAGCACCTCTTCCACATAATGATTGACAAAAATGGTTCGGCCATCCCCCAAAAGCCTGTAAACCACGAGAGGCACATTCTCCACCAGCGTTCTGTGCTTTTCCTCCGACTCGCGCAGCGCCCTGGTGCGAGAATGCACCATGGTCTCAAGATTTTCCGTGTATTCCTGAATTTTTAAACGGGATTTGTACAGGGAGACGAGCATTTCCTCCAGCGCTTCCGCCAACACTCGCAACTCCCCCCGGGGAGAAGTGGTGAGGGGAGTGACCTGTTCTTCCTTGGCGATTTGCCGTGCAAAAGTCACCATTTCGTTGATGGGCCGAGTGAAATAAGCGCTGATGAGATAAATGGCGCCCACAGAAAAGAGCATGCCGATGATGCCCACCGTCCACATGAGATTGCGGTAATAACTCATGACGGCAAGGGTCTGGGATCGCTCCACGCAAAGCTCCACAAGGGCGAGTCTTTTACCCTTGTAGTCCTCGACGGTGCGCACGAGCACAGCGTAAGGGGTGCCATCGATCATCTTGTTCACGATGACCGGATTGCCGTCTTCGTAAACCTGGCGGTAGGCAGGATGGTCGCGAACCACAGGAGAGAGAAAGGTGGTGGCAAAGCTCTCGAACCGCTCCCCCGTTTCATCGGGATTGAGAAGAGAGGCTTCTATGTCGAATTGCTTGTGCAGTTCTTCAAGAAAGATGACGCCGAAATCGAACCCCACTTCCACGGTGCCCACCAGGCGCTCTCCATGAAAGACAGGGGCCACCCCCCGTATGCCATGACCTGTCATTCCCGTCTCCAGGCCATAGGTTTCCCTCTGAAGAAAAACAGTGGTCAGAATGGTCTCCCGGTCTCTCAGGTCATCCCCAAAGGAGTAGAGCCGGTGCAATCGAAGAAACATGCGGGGTTCAGGAGTGTGAAAATTGAACTGGCTGATTCCATAGGTATTCTTCATGAACAGGTAGGAGGGATAGGAAAGCTCGAGCAACCGAAGGCGATCCCGGTCCGCCAGAGCGGAAGCCACCTCGGGGTTGCGTGCAAAACTGGAGGCCACACTCACGGCCCAACGGCCCTGAAGATCCCGGTTGTGATCCAGGGCGCGCCCATACCCGTAGAGGCGCTGGCGTTCCTCCTCACGGATCACCTCTCTCTGGCTGAGAAGGGCAAGAATCACAAGGAGCAAAGTGCCGGTGAGAGCGAGAAAGAAGAAGGGAATGCTCAGGCGATAGCGAAGGGGCATGTCACGGAGCTTTGTAATCACCATGCCGCTCCTTTGATGAAAAGGGCCGTTCGCTGAAGACTGACGGCCGGTGCCCCCCATTTCTCGGAAAAAATGGCAGTCACCCTGCGCCGCGCGGAAGTGTTTTTATGACAGGAAGCAATGAAAACACCTTTGCAAAAGAGTCAGAAAGAGGACCGGGTCTCTCCAGGGATGATTTCAAAGCAGGCGATTCCCCCTCAATGAGCCGAAACCGCCCGCCCCGTCCAGGAACCCTTTTCCGGTTCAGCACCTCCGGACAAATGCAATCAATTTTCGCCTTCCTGCTGCATATACGCAAGTGCTTTTCGCATTCTTTTCAAAACAATGTTTTTCCCGAGAACCGCCATGACCTCAAAAAGACCCGGGCTGACCGTCCCCCCCGTCAAAGCCACACGAACCGGCTGGGCCACCTTTCCGAATTTCATGTTCAGTTCGGCCACAATCACCCTTTCAAAAATCTTTTCAAGGGCGGGTTCATCGAAATTTTCCGCCTTTTCCAGAGCTTCCACGAGTCTTTGAAAAGGATCGACCATCCCCGGCCTGAGGAATTTTTTGGCTGCGCCCTCATCATAGGTGATTTCGTCCAGCATATAGAAGTTCATGCTCTCAGCCATCTCCACAAGAGTTTTGGAGCGCTGTTGCAATGTGCGCACGGCCCGGGCAATGTAATGGGGGTCTTTGGGGGGGTACCCCAGGGATTCAAGGAAAGGCTTAAGAAGGGGGACAAGCTGCTCCGGGTCCGATTCCTTGATGTAATGGGCGTTGAGCCACAGAAGCTTTTCGGGATTGTACACGCTGGCGGACTTGCCCACGCTTTCAAGGCTGAATTTTTCCACGAGTTCCTGCAGGGTGAAAATTTCCTGGTCCCCGTGAGACCAGCCAAGGCGTACCAGGTAATTGATCAGGCTTTGGGGCAGGTACCCCATTTCCCTGTAGGCCATCACGGAAGTCGCTCCATGGCGCTTGGACATGCGGGCACGATCGGGGCCAAGAATCATGGGCACATGGCCAAAGGAGGGCAAGGGCTCCCCCAGGGCCCGGTAGAGGAGAATCTGCCGTGGCGTGTTGTTCACATGATCATCCCCCCTGATGACATGGGAAATGTTCATGGTGATGTCATCGACCACCACTGCGAAATTATAGGTTGGAATGCCGTCGCTTCTGCGGAGAACCAGGTCGTCGAGTTCTGCGTTGTCAAAAAAAATGGGGCCTTTGATGAGATCGTTCACCACGGTGGTCCCCCCGTGGGGGCAGCGGAAGCGGACCACCCGGTGAGAGCCGGGACCAAAGCCTCGATCCCTGCATCGACCATCATATTTAGGCTTGCGTCCTTCCGCCATGGCAGCTTTTCTGCGGGCATCCAGATCTTCCGGTGAGCAGTCACAGTAATACGCGTGGCCGCTGTTCAGGAGCTTTTGAAGATGGTCTTCGTAAAGATCGAACCTTTCTTTCTGATAATAAGGCCCCGCATCCCAGTCCATTCCCAGCCATTCCATGGCATCCAGTATGGCTTTGACCGACTGATCCGTTGAGCGGACCTGATCCGTGTCTTCAATTCTCAAAATGAAGGAACCACTGTGATGGCGGGCAAAAAGCCAGTTGAACAATGCGGTTCTCGCCCCTCCGATGTGAAGGTATCCCGTAGGGCTTGGGGCAAATCGTGTGATGACCGGTTCCATGATCCAGATTCTCCTGTTGATCGACATAAAAGGCAATGAAAGCACGCGATGGCATAGCACAATCCCATGGCAAACTCAAGGAGGACAAAATGAAGGACAAATGGCCCGGCTCCAGAGAACGCAAAGGGGCGACCGCGCCACTGAAGCATTTTTGGAAAAACGCGTTCCAGAAACGCGGAGGAAGACGGAAGAGAGGAAAAGGAATTTGAAACTTGCAGTTTTTTCAGCCGTCTGACAGTATATGCGACATTTTGAAATGTGCCGGTGAAAAGGTTTGGCTGTTGACCTCAAGGAAAAACATTGATATGGGGCAAGTCCCTTCTGAAATGTTGGGGGTTTGGGGCCTTTGAGCCCCCATTTGAAAGGATGAAAAACGAGGATTTTTCCAATGAAAAAAACTTTATACCTTTTTCTCTGTTTTTTTATGTCCCTCGCCTTCCTTGGCTGCGGAACCACCCGCGAGGAAACCATGTACAGAGCGGAACCCCCTGTTGCTGTCGACACCAAAGTCCGGGTGACAGACGTGTCCAACAAAACGGGTGAGATTTTCGATGTGGACCTGATCGGAAACCTGTGGGATGCCCTCGATGCATCCCTCTACCAGAGAGGGATGCTCTGGGATGGAAGACCCGGCGGGCAGCCCCTGGAATTGCATGCGGAAATTCTGGAATACCAGAAAGGAAGTTTTTACCTGCGGAACATCATCCCCCCCTGGGGAAGAACCTCCATCAAGGCGCGCTGCACCCTCAAGGACGGCGACCGGGTGGTCGCGTCATCGGAAACCGTCCAAACCATCACTCTGGGGGATGGTTCCTTCACCACCAACGCATGGAGAGAAGTCTTCAAGCATGCCGCTGAAGACCTCGTCACACAGATGATTGCAAAACTTTAGAGACTCCCCGGCCCCGTGGCGAGGCACACACAGTGGCTCATTCAAAAACCCTTGACAGCCTGGCTCGAACTTTTATACTAAATGTTTCGCAAAAATAAACCATCAACAAAGGGGAGCCATGCGCATACGCGTTGACGAGATACCGGAATCGGGGCGGTCTCTTCGCTTTCAGTGGAGCCAGGAAGATTTGTCCCGTTTCCTGCCGCCCGATGATCCTTTTGAAATCAAGCTTGCGCAGCCCATTCATGTGCGCATGGAACTGCAGAAGCGGCCTGATCACGTGGAAGTCACGGGAAAAATCTCCGGGACGGTCCAGGTGATTTGCCATCGGTGCCTCGCCCCGTTTTTGTTCGTTTTAGAGGAAGTCATTGACCTGGTGATGGTTCGAGAGGAAGACGTTCCCGAGGAGGAAGAAACGGAATTGGAGGAAGAAGAGCTTGAGTTCGACTTTTTTGACGGGGAAGTGATCGACTTCGACCACCTCGTTGCGGAACAGGTCTTCCTGGCCCTTCCGGTCAAAACACTCTGCTCGCACAATTGCCGAGGCATCTGTCCGGGCTGCGGCAGGAATCTCAACGAGGAGCAGTGTGCCTGCTCCCAGGAGACCGAATCCTCCCCTTTCAGCAAGCTGGAAGAAGTGAAATCCAAGCTGCCTCCCCAGGGCCGGGAATGAGGGAGAGGGGAAGCATCCCCGCGGACGGATTTTGTGATTATTTTCGTTAAGTGTTCCTGATACTTTCTTTTCAAGGAGATTCAAATGGCAGTCCCCAAACGCAAAGTGTCCAAAGCACGCCGCGACAAGCGGAATGCTCACAGGGCCTTGTCCTTGCCCGCCCTATCCCGTTGTCCTCAGTGCAACGAGCAAAGGTTGCCCCACCGCGTGTGCCCCAGCTGCGGCCACTACAAAGGCCGCACGGTCATGGAGTTTGACGAGGAATAGGGCACCTGCTGGATAAGGGTTGATCTTCGCACCGCCTCCATGCGACCAGAAGGTTCCATGTTGGTTTGAGTCCAGTGTTGTCAGGATGGGGCAGGCCGAAGTGAAGGCGCTTCATGGGCGCACCCGAAATGCACCTGAGTTTAGGGGCACGTGCTCACGTGAGACGTCTTGAACAAACGCTTCCCCGTCTATCACCACAGTGCATGGGCTTTGGGTTCGAAAGCGGTGGTTACTGCAGGCCAACCGGCACGCAAAAAAAGAAGGGGGTGTTTGTTCCGAATCGCCCCTTCAAATCCCACGACATGCCACCCATCCTTTCGCACCATAAAAACGTGAGTTCGAAACATCATCCCGAAATGAATCCCGAGTCCCGGAAGGTTCATGGTTGCCTGCGGCCGCCTATGGCCCTGTAGGATCTGCGACGCCGGCAGCATTTTCTGCACCATTGCATGCATGGCTTGACACTGCTTTCGCCCTCAATAGCAGGGCGTCAATACCCGAAAGCTATCCCCACCTTCGAGCTGAACGAAGGCGAATGAGGAGAAATCACTGTGGATTACTTCCTGACCGAAGAACAGAAAATGATTCAGGAGTTGGCGTATCAGATCGCCAGGGAAAAGATCAGGCCCGTCAAAGGGGAGTTGGACGAGGGTGAGGAGTTCCCGTGGGAGATCATGACCGTGCTGGCCCAGTCCGATCTTTTTGGCCTCTACATTCCTGAAGAATACGGAGGAATGGGAGGCGGCATTCTCGAAAACTGCCTGGCCATCGAGCAGCTGGCAAGAGAATGCATCGGCATCGCCACTTCCTTTGCAGCCAGCGGCCTGGGAGCCTACCCCATTCTCCTTCACGGAAGCGAAGAACTGAAACAGGAATACCTTCCTCAAATCGCAAGCGGAAAAAGGCTTGCCGCGTTTGGCCTCACGGAATCGGGAGCGGGCAGCGATGTGTCGGGCATTCAGACCACCGCGGTCAAAGACGGCGACCATTACATTCTCAACGGAACCAAACAGTGGATCACCAACGGGGGAGAGTCGGAAATATATTCCGTCCTGGCCATCACCGACCGCACCAAAGGTCCCCGAGGCGCCACCTTCTTTGTGGTGGAAAAGGACGATCCTGGATTCTCCTTTGGAAAAAAGGAAAAGAAACTGGGCATCCGGGCATCTTCCACACGGGAGTTGGTCTTTCAGGACTGCCGCATTCACAAGGACCGGATGATCGGAAGAGAGGGCACAGGCTTCATCGCCGCCATGAAAACCTTCGACAAGTCCCGCCCCGGCATTGCCGCCCTGGGAGTGGGACTTTCACAGGGCGCACTGGACATTTCCGCCGAATACGCCCGAAAGCGCGTCCAGTTCGGCAAACCCATCATCAGCTTTCAGGCCATTCAGCACAAGCTGGCCGACATGGCCACCAGAACGGAAGCATCCAGAGCCCTCGTCTACGCCACCGCAAGACACATGGACATGGATCCCCCCGATTCGAGCAAGGTCGCGGCCATGTGCAAACTTTTCGCGGGGGATGTGGCCATGCAGGTGTCCACGGAGGCCGTCCAGATCCTTGGAGGATACGGCTACATGCAGGATTATCCCGTGGAAAAGATGATGCGGGATGCCAAAATTCTTCAGATCTATGAAGGGACCAACGAGATACAAAGAAACATCATCGGCCAGGAACTGAACAAGGAATATGGGCGCAAGAAGGACACCTTTTTCTAATTTTCCGCCAGGGAAAAGGATGAGCACATGCACATCGTCGTTTGCATCAAACAGGTCCCCGACACAAAGAATGTCCGCATAGACCCCGACACACACACCCTCGTGCGACAGGGCGTGGAGAGCATCGTCAACCCCTTCGACCTCTTTGCCGTGGAAGCGGCCCTCAAGCTCAAGGATGTGAATGAAGCCAAAATCACGGTGATCACCATGGGGCCTCCCCAGGCCAGTGAAGCCCTTCGTGACGTCATGTCCCGTGGAGTGGATGAAGCCATTCTGCTGAGCGACCGTGCCTTTGCCGGTTCCGACACCTGGGCCACATCCACCACCCTCGCCGCAGCCGTCAGAAAGATGGGCGATGTGGACCTGATCTTGTGCGGCAAACAGGCCATCGATGGAGACACGGCCCAGGTGGGCCCTGAAATGGCCACTCTTCTGGACATTCCCTACGCCACTTTCGTGAAAGCCATCGACATCCCGGACACGAGCCACCTGAAGGTCTCCCGTCAGACAGACGAAGGGACCGAAGTGTGGAAAATTCCCAAGCCCTGCCTTCTCACGGTGATCAAAGAGGTGGGTGAACCCAGGCTTCCCTCGTTGCGTCACAAGATGCGCGCCAAAAAAGCCCAAATACCCAGCTGGGGAATAGCAGAGCTGGGGCTGGAGCCGGAAGAGGTTGGACTCAGCGGTTCCTTCACACAGGTGGTCCGGGTCTTCAGTCCGCCCGTTCGCGATGACCGCGTGATCATCGAAGGAACTGTGGCGGAGCAGGCGGAGCAACTCTATAATCTTCTGAAAGAAGCCAAGGTGCCAGGGATATGAAAGCCATCGTCGACCATCAAAAGTGCACGGCCTGCGGCGTTTGCGTAGACGTCTGCCCCTTTGAAGCCATCACCCTCCAAGAGACCATCCTGGAAATATCCGATGAGTGCACCCTCTGTGGCATGTGTGTGGACACCTGCGAATTTGGAGCCCTGTCCATGCCCGAAGTGGGTTCGGGGCCCGATGTGGATCTCTCCGCCCACAGGGGGATCTGGGTTTTCGCCGAATGGCGCGAGGGAACCGTACACAAGGTGAGCCATGAACTGGTCAGTGCGGGGCGAAAGCTGGCCGACAAAAAAGGCACCGATCTTTCCGCCGTGCTCCTGGGCCACAACCTGGACCCGGACCTCTTTCAGGAACTGATCGCTCACGGCGCCGACGTTGTTTACGCCGTCGACCACCCCGAACTGGCCCACTTTCGTGATGAAACTTACTCCCAGGCACTTGCAGAACTCGCTCGCAGAAAAAAACCCGAGATCCTTCTGGCAGGGGCCACGAGCATGGGAAGATCTTTCGTTCCCCGCGTGGCGGCTTTGCTGAGAACGGGCCTCACGGCAGACTGCACCGAACTGGACATGAGCGATGAAGGACTCCTCCTGCAGACCCGTCCCGCCTTTGGTGGCAACGTCATGGCCACCATCGTCTGTCCCCATCGCCGTCCCCAGATGGCCACCGTCCGCCCCAAGGTCATGAAAACGGAAAAGGTACCCGGCCATGAGGGAAGAGTGGAGACGGTGGACCTGCCTGAGAGCACGTTCCAGAGCAGGGTCGAGGTGCTGGAGGTTCTTCTTGAAACGGATCAGACAGCCAAGCTCACGGAAGCTGATGTGATCGTTTCGGGGGGTCGGGGGTTGCGCAAGGGAGAAAACTTCACCCTCATCGAAGAAGTGGCAAAACTTTTCAAAGGTGCCGTGGGAGCGTCACGGGGCGCGGTGGAAGAGGGCTGGATGCCACCTTCGCACCAGGTAGGACAGACAGGGCGCACTGTGGCCCCCAATCTCTATGTCGCTGTGGGCCTCGCAGGAGCCATACAGCATGTTGTGGGCATGCAGGGTTCCAAAATCATCGTGGCCGTGAACAAAGACCCGCAAGCTCCCATTTTTGACATCGCCACGTACGGCGTGGTGGCCGATCTCTTTGAATTCGTTCCGGCCCTGGTGAAAAAAATCAAACAGGAACAGGGCCTGGCCTGAACCCCATGTGTCCGAGGGATAGGGGGCACCCCCTGTTTTTCCCCTTGAGCAGGGAGTGCTGAAAGCGCCAAAGGCTTCGGTGCGTTTTTCCCTCACGCCCCGCATCTCTCATGCACGGATGAGGCAAAGGCGAAGGGAAAACGTTTTTGAAGACGACCCCGGAAATCACATGGAGGGAGTTGATTCTATGAGCGAAAAAAAAGTGGTTGCAGTCACGGGAGCCAGCCGGGGCATCGGAAGAGCCATCGCCGTGGCGCTGGCAGCACCGGGTGTGGATGTGATCATCAACTTCAATTCCAACCCCGATGCCGCCAGGGAGACTGCGGACGCAGTGCAGGCGAAGGGAGGAGCGCCTCACCTTCAGCCCTTCAACATCTCAGACCCGGAAGCGGTCAAAGAAGCCTTCAAAAGCATCAGCAAGAATCATGGACGAGTGGACGTCCTGGTGAACAACGCGGGCATCACTCGCGACAACCTGCTGGCTCTCATGAAACTGCCCGAATGGGATGCGGTCCTGGACACCAACCTCAAGGGCGCTTTTCTCTGTTCTCAAGCGGTGGTGAAAACCATGATGCGCCAGAAGTACGGGCGCATCGTCAACGTCACCTCCGTGGTCGGGGTCACCGGAAACGCGGGGCAGTCCAATTACGCGGCAGCCAAGGCGGGCATCATCGGCTTCACCAGGTCCCTGGCACGTGAACTCATTTCAAGAAACATCACGGTCAATGCCGTGGCCCCAGGTTACATAGAGACGGACATGACTCATGAACTGCCCGAGAAAGCCCGAAAGCTTCTCATAGATCAGATTCCCGCCGGCCGCATCGGGACTCCCCAGGAGGTGGCATCAGCCGTCGCTTATCTGGCCTCCCCTGAAGCGTCTTATATCACCGGCCAGGTCATTCACGTGAACGGGGGAATGTTCATGGGTTGATTCTTTTCCTGCTCCGTTCCAACTGGCCGTCGCCATGGCTGTATCCAACGGGGGGCCGGCTGCCTCCGCATCATCAGTAAGGAATGCTGGGAGAACCATATGGAATCCAAACCACCTCGTCGTGTTGTCGTCACAGGAATAGGCATCCTCTCTCCTGTGGGAATAGGCATGGAAGAAAACTGGTCCAACCTGCTGGCGGGAAAATCCGGCATCGGGCCCATCACCAGCTTCGACCCAACGGATTGCGCCTCAAAAATAGCCGGGGAGGTGAAGAACTTTCACCCCGAAGACTTCATTCCCAAAAAGGACCTTCGCAAGATGGATCCTTTCCTGTGCCTGTCCCTGGGAGCCTCACGCCAGGCTTTCGAAGACAGCGGCCTCAAAATCTCCGATGACCTGTCTCCCCGGGTCGGAGTGTTCATGGGCTGCGGCCTCGGCGGTCTCAACACCATTGAAGACACACACAAAACCCTCCTGTCCAATGGAGCCAAGCGCGTGAGCCCCTTTTTCATTCCCATGCTCATCGGCAACATGGCTCCTGGCCTCATATCCATCCACCACAATGCCCGGGGACCCAATCTGGCCGTACAGACCGCCTGCGCCGCAGGCACGCATGCCGTGGGACAGGCCTTTCACATGATACGAAGCGGAATGGCGGACGCCATGGCAACAGGGGGCGTGGAGTCGGTGGTGACACGTTTGTGCGTGGCGGGATTCAGTGCCATGAGAGCTCTCTCCACGCGAAACCATGAACCCGAGAAGGCCTCAAGGCCCTTTGAAAGAGACCGTGACGGGTTCGTGCTCGGCGAAGGGGCAGCGGTGCTGATCCTCGAATCGCTGGAAATGGCCCTGGAACGAGGTGCAAAAATCTATGCGGAGGTCGTGGGCTTTGGAGCTTCCGGAGACGCCCATCACATGGCCGCCCCCGCCCCCGAGGGAGAAGGCGCCGCCCGATGCATGCTCGCGGCCCTCGAAGATGCGGACATCGCCCCTCATGAGGTCCAATACATCAATGCTCACGGCACATCCACTGACCTCAATGACAAGTATGAAACGCAGGCCATCAAGACGGTTTTCGGAGACCATGCCCACAAGATGGGCGTCAGCTCCACCAAATCCATGACCGGTCATCTCCTGGGCGCTGCGGGAGGCGTGGAAGCAGCCTACACGGTGCTGACCCTCCAAAGCGGAATCATGCCACCCACCACGAATTATGACAATCCCGACCCGGACTGCGATCTGGACTATGTGCCCAACAAGGCCCGAAGCACCCCCATGGAGTTTGCACTCTCCAATTCCTTTGGCTTTGGTGGAACCAACGGGACGCTCGTCTTCAAAAAGTGGTCGGGCAAATAGCTTTCAGGCAATAATGATGGCCCTCATTTTCAAAGTCAGTTCAATTGATTATGATACCCGAAGCAAGGGTTGGCAGCGGGAGAGGATCTGCACGGGACCCGCGGGCATGAAAGAACGCCGTGAAGGCAGAAAGGCTTCAACACACCCTTGAATGCTTTCGGAACGCAGGACTTCGATAACCGTTTTGACAAATAAAAGGTTGGTATGAAGATCATCGTCGGATGCGATCATGGGGGCTATGAACTCAAAGAGAAAATTCTTCCCCGGCTGAGAGCGCTCAATCACGAAGTCCAGGACATTGGAGTCCACAGCACGGAATCGGTGGATTATCCACCCTATGCGGGCCAGGTCGCAAAAGCGGTGGCTGCGGGAAAAGCCGATAGGGGCATACTTCTGTGCGGCAGCGGAATCGGCATGTGCATGGCGGCCAACCGCACTCCCGGTGTGCGAGCCGTACAGGTTTCCGAGCCCTTCGCCGCCAGGATGAGCCGCCGTCACAACGACAGCAATGTTTTGTGCCTTGGAGGACGGTTCATTGGCCTCGACATGGCCATGGAAATTCTTGAAACATGGCTCAGCGAGCCCTTCGAAGGAGGGCGTCACCAGAAACGCGTGCAGATGATCGAAGAGTTCAGTCACCCCAAGGGCGGTGAAAGCACCTGATTCAAAACTTCAACCCCATTCACAGTTGAACCATTCATGAAAGGTTAAGGGAATGTCCCACATCGAGCGCATAGATCCTGAAATTGCCCGACTCATCTCACTGGAAGCGCAGCGCCAGAAAACCAAGCTCGAACTCATTGCTTCGGAAAATTTTGTGAGCGAAGCCGTGCGCGAAGCTCAGGGATCTGTTCTCACCAACAAGTACGCCGAAGGATATCCGGGAAGAAGGTACTATGGCGGATGCGAGTTCGTGGACTCCGTTGAAACCCTTGCTCAGGAGAGGGCCAAAAAGCTTTTTGGAGCAGAGTACGTCAATGTTCAGCCCCATTCCGGATCTCAGGCCAATATGGGAGCCTACTTTGCCGTCCTCAAGCCCGGCGACACCATTCTGGGCATGGACCTGAGCCAGGGAGGGCACCTCACCCACGGCAGCCCCGTGAGTTTTTCCGGAAAACTCTTCAAGGTCATTTCCTACGGACTGCGAAAGGACAATGAAGAAATCGACTACGATCAGCTCCGTGCCCTGGCCGCCGAGCATCGTCCCAAAATGATCGTCGCGGGTGCAAGCGCCTATCCGCGCGTCATTGATTTTGCAAAATTCCGGGAGATTGCCGAGGAGGCGCAGGCCTGCCTCATGGTGGACATGGCTCACATTGCAGGCCTCGTGAGCGCGGGCGTCCACCCGAGTCCCATTCCCCATGCCCACTTTGTCACCTCCACAACCCACAAGACTCTGAGGGGACCCAGGGGCGGGCTCATTCTTGCGCGCCAGGAATTCGCGAAAACCCTGAACAGCCAGATTTTTCCCGGCATTCAGGGAGGCCCCCTCATGCATGTCATTGCCGCCAAAGCCGTCGCTTTTCAGGAGGCTCTTCAGCCCTCTTTCGTGGAATACCAGGAACGGGTGGTCGCCAACAGCCGCACACTGGCCCGTGAACTCATGAACTACGGCTACCGGCTGGTGTCGGGAGGAACGGACAACCACCTCATGCTGGTGAATCTGACGCCTCAGGGGCTCACGGGAAAAATCGCCGAAGAGACACTGGACCAGGCCGGAGTCACCGTGAACAAAAACGCCATCCCTTTTGACACGCAGAAGCCCCAGATCACCAGCGGCATACGAATCGGCACACCCGCCATCACCACCCGGGGCATGAAGCCTGAGGACATGAAGACAGTGGCGAGAATCATCCATGAAGCTCTGCAATCGGTGGGTGACGATAAAAAGCTCAAAAGCCTCAAGGCAGAGGTGTCGGACTTTTGCTCAAATTTTTCCATCTATGAAAGCATGGAACAGCAGAGAAAGCGGAGCAAAGGTTCGCAGGCCGGATAGACAATGTCCCGTTCACAAAGAATTGCCCCCATGGACCAGGGCGCCGAGCAAGACCGGAAGCACATGCGCGAAGCTCTTCAGCTGGCCGTCAAAGGTTCAGGCCACACGAGCCCCAACCCTCTGGTGGGTTCGGTGGTGGTTCACCGGAATGCCGTGGTGGGAAGGGGCTTTCATGAGAGAGTGGGAGGTCCTCACGGGGAAATCAATGCCCTCAGAGACGCAGGCCCTGAAGCCGCCGGTTCCACGCTCTACGTGACCCTGGAACCCTGCAATCATTTCGGCCGCACCCCCCCCT
>Ga0207421_10000840_pt1 | contig 40035 bp, 26 predicted proteins | sample SodLakKL_010_SED_4_FD_187542 | JGI IMG/M metagenome (GOLD analysis project Ga0207421, IMG submission 187542) | Alkaline sediment microbial communities from Lake Tanatar, Kulunda Steppe, Russia - 8KL_010_SED (SPAdes) (version 2) | ecosystem: Environmental > Aquatic > Non-marine Saline and...
TGACTTTGGTGAACTCTTGACTATTATGCATACATAAATATGTATTGATACATATTTATATATGAGAACTACATTAGATATACCCAAAGAATTAATCGATGAAGCGATGAAGGCAACTGGTGCAACTACAAAAAGTCAGTTGATTAAGGATGCTCTTATGGCCGAAACAGATCGGTCCAGGCGAAAACGATTGATCACAAAAAAGGGAACCGTAGACCTTAATATCGACCTCGATTCCCTCAGAGACCGTAGCCGATGAGTGCATACAGCATACTTATCGACAGCATTCGATGGGTAAAGTCCTTTACTGCTAATCAAGATATATTCTGTACCTACGGCACAGAAATGTCTGGGGTAATCACATCTCTACCCATATTTTCGTCCCTACAGGACGGAGATCTCAACAATAAGAAACTTCAGCAAAAATTGATGATCAGATGGTCCCGTCAGGGACTGAATATGGGTAGGAATAATCGTGCCCGCAAATTAAGCGTGCCGTAGGTACGCCATATGGCTTTATAAGCAAATTGTGCGTTTTGGCTAATTCGGGCTTATCTAATACCGGGGTGAAGTCTCCTACATATGTTTAAATCTTCACGGAGAAACATTATTAATCGAGCTCAGGTTATTCTGAGCATTTCTGAATTGTAGCTCCTTGACACAGAAAGGAATAACCATTACTCTTTGTTGAAGACGGTACAACAACGAATTTAAAAATATTATTAGGACGATTATGGAATACAGATTTTTAGGACGATCAGGATTAAAAGTATCAGCGCTGTCATTTGGGTCATGGGTTACATTCGGGGAACAGGTTGATACCGATCTTGCGTACAATCAGATGAAAACGGCATACGATGCAGGCGTGAATTTCTTCGATAATGCCGAAGGCTATGAGGGAGGAAAGTCCGAGACGATCATGGGCGAGGTGATTAAAAAAGCCGAATGGAAGCGATCAGACCTGGTGCTATCCACCAAGATATTCTGGGGTGGCGACGGGCCGAATGATACGGGGCTTTCCTTCAAACATATTAAAGAAGGAACTGAGGCATCACTGAAGCGAATGCAGACTGAGTATGTGGATCTTTTGTTTTGTCATCGTCCCGACCTCCACACGCCGATCGAGGAAACCGTTTGGGCCATGAATCAGATGATCAACGAAGGAAAGGCGCTGTACTGGGGAACCAGTGAGTGGAGCGCGGAGCAAATACGCAAAGCTTTCGATTTTGCACGGCAGGAGCATCTGCGTCCGCCATTGATGGAGCAGCCTCAGTACAATATGTTTCACCGGGATCGGGTGGAAAGTGAGTACAACATGCTCTATAAAGATTTCGGTTTGGGAACCACCATCTGGAGCCCTCTCGCAAGCGGACTTCTCACCGGAAAGTACAACGACGGCATTCCGGAAGGATCACGTCTCGGCCTTGAAAAATACAGCTGGCTAAAGGAGATTTTACTTGAAACCGAAGATGGACGATCCAGACTTGAGAAGGTGAAAAAGCTGGCTCCGGTGGCCAAAGATCTCGGTATCACCATGCCGCAAATGGCTCTGGCCTGGTGCCTGAAGAACCCGAATGTAAGCACGGTTATTACCGGAGCATCCAATGTGAAGCAGGTTGAGCAAAACATGAGCGCCATGGATGTAGTCGGCAAGCTGAATGACGAAGTGATGGAGAAAATCGATGAGATTCTGGATAACAAACCCGCCGAAGAGCAGGACTGGAGAAATTAGTATTTGAAAGTCCGCCCGTCCAGCCAGAAACGAAATATGCCTAGAGAATGAAGTTCACCTCAAGTCACCTCCTGTACACAGCTACGGGAGGTGACCTGTTGGATCACTTAGCCAAAGCCCGATTTTGCCATCATTTATAGTAGATTAACAGACCGGAATTCCGCCTCGGAAAGGACAAAATGCAGCTTCGCTTCGCTACCCTTACTTTCCCCGCAGGATAAATTACGAAGCGTAGTTTGCCATCACTTTATTTTAATCCGGAGCTCTGTTTCGTCATGGGCGAAATACGGGTAGAGAATAACATTCACATCAAACCACCTCATGTACGCAGGTACAGCATATATAAGTGCTTACAACTCCCCTGCTTCACACTAAGTACGTGAGCCACAGGAAAGATGCGCCGATAGTCCAAACATTTGCTACATAAGTGCAAAGTATATATCAATAGATTTAGTAGATTCTAAATATGCTCATATTTAAAATTCTACCACTAAGTTTAGATAAAAATACAGTATTATCAGTTAGATGCGCTTTCAATTTGCACCATACCTTTAAAAGCACCCTAAAATGGCTTAAAAAGGAACATAAGCATTGCACAACTGCGAACAACCGCATTGGTTTTTCACCTAATCTCAAGTCGCCTGTATGAAGTTTTTAGTCGTAGATGATGAAAAAGATGTTGAAATGCTTTTTCGTCAGAAATTCAGAAAAGAATTACGTGAAGATCTCATCGAACTCGTTTTCGCCTTTTCCGGCAAGGAGGCTCTTGAGATACTTCAAAGCAAAAATCCACCTGAGGTCGTATATGTCTTTTCCGACATCAATATGCCCGGCATGACCGGACTGGAGCTGCTCGAAAAAATAAAAGCCGAATACCCACAAATCTATGTAAGCATGATCTCTGCCTATGGCGATGACGAAAACTACAAACGGGCTGTAAATTCAGGTGCAAAGGCGTTTTTCACAAAACCTATCGATTTCAAAAACCTGCGCGACGAAATTCTCACCATGACCGAAAAGAAGGCTAAATAAATGATCGGTGAACCCAGAAAAATACTAGTTGTAGATGATGAACCAGACCTCCAGATTTTAATGCTGCAGCGTTTCAGGCAGCAGGTTCGGTCGAAACATTACGAGTTTCTATTTGCCGAAGATGGTCGCGAAGCCCTCAGCATAATATCAGAAACACCGGATATATCGCTTGTTCTTAGCGACATCAATATGCCGGGTATGGATGGTCTCACCATGCTCACCGAAATTCAGAGTTTAAAATGTAATTGCCTTAAAACAGTAATGGTTTCTGCTTACGGCGATCTGGATAATATCAGAACTGCAATGAACCGGGGGGCCTACGACTTCGTAACTAAACCCATCGACTTTACAGATCTTCAAACTACCATCGAAAAGACCATCCGTGAAGTCGAGCGTATCGAGAAAACGCTGGATATGGAGAAGAAATTCGAAGCCATGTCTACCGATCTGGATATGGCCGGGCGCATACAACAGCAGATTCTAAAGAAAGAATTCCCTGCCTTCCCAAACGACGAACGTCTCGACATCTATGCTCAAATGATTGCCGCCAAGCACGTAGGAGGCGATTTCTATGACTTTTTCAAAGTCGGTGATGACAAGCTCGCCTTTTTTATAGGTGATGTGGCTGGTAAAGGCATGCCGGCCGCTATCTATATGGCCGTTTGCGATACCATGCTCAAATCTATCGGTTCGGAAGTGCTCGACCCTGCTCAGTGCCTTTCAAAAGTAAATCAGATGCTTATTCCCGTAAGCGACATCGCCACCTTCGTAACCGTTTTTTACGGAGTGCTGGATCTCAGCGATGGATCCTTCTCCTACTGCAACGGTGGCCATAACCTTCCCTTTATCCAGAAAAATGATGGAACCGTAAGTGAACTTAACGACGTAGGCGGACTGCTTCTGGGGAAATTCGGTTTTGCACAATACGAAAGCGAAACCATCACCCTTGAACCCGGTGATACGGTCTTCACCTTCACTGACGGTATAACCGAGGCAGAAGACGAAGAACAAGACCAGTATGAAGAAGAACGCCTATCCCAGTTTCTGATAAAAACTGCCGGAAAACCGGTCACATCAGTGGTGAAATCAGTATTCCTCGATGTCCTCAAATTTGCCGGCCCCCACGAACAGTCCGACGACATCACGGCTATGGCCGTTCGTTATGATGGAAAGGGTGAAGCTTGATATACGATATCTGATAGATGATACTATTTGCTAGCTGCTAGCTGCTAATTCCATCATTCCAACATTCATCAAAACAAGTCTGCTTGGATCCCCGCTACAGCTCAGGGTGAGGAGGTGCGTGGTACAGGTGCAGGCGATAAAAAGCATTGCACTTAGGTTCAGCGAATACTCTTTTCCAAAACCACAGGTTCCGGAGCTGATCTGTTAAACGCTATTCCCTTCTTCCACCCTGAAGATCCGCCCTCTTATATTTATATAAATATCAGCCATTCATATATAACGGATTGCGCCTCTCATAGAAATATGTTTAAAGTGAATTTAGCAACTCCCTAAAATGGAAAATACTATGAGTGAAGCAGCAGCAAAAGAAGCCATTGAGACCACTAACCCTGCAACGGGAAAAAGTCTCAAACGCTACGATTACATGACCACAGAGAATGTGAATGAGGCCGTTTTAAAATGCCATGAAGCATTTAAAACGTGGAGCAAAACATCTCTTAAAAACCGTGCCGAAGTGATCAAATCTATCGGAGAACAGCTGATTAATGCCAAAGAAGATTTAGCCCAGTTGATGACCGACGAGATGGGAAAAACTTTAGAGCAGAGCCTGCAAGAGGTGGATTTATGCGCTGCTATTTGTGAGTATACTGCTGAAATCGGACCTAAGGAGTTAAAAACTGAAGAGCGGAAAATGATAAATGGAAACAGGGGTCGCGTTTCATACGCTCCAATAGGTGTGGTTTACGGTATACAGCCCTGGAATTATCCAAGCTATCAGGTGGTGCGCTACTCCATAGCCGGCCTTATGGCAGGTAACGCTGTTTTACTAAAACACGCCACAAACGTTACCGGTTCGGGTAAGCTGCTCGAGAGTATCTACAGCAAAGCCGATATACCGGATGGATTATTTAAAACACTGGTGATAAGTCACGATCAGTCCGATGATCTTATAAAGAACAAATTAGTACGAGCGGTAACCTTTACAGGAGGTCCCGAAGCAGGAAGACATATAGGACAAAAAGCCGCCGCTGAACTAAAAAAAACGGTGCTTGAACTCGGTAGTAATGATGCCTACATGGTTTTTGAAGATGCCGACATTGATGAAGCTGTAGCAGCTTGCGTGAAAGGGCGCATTTACAACAATGGCGAAACATGTATTGCCGCCAAGCGCTTTATCGCAACTGAAAAGGTATACGACGAGTTTCGGGATAAATTCGTAAAGGCGATGAGTGAGGTAAAAATGGGTGATCCCAATGAAGAATCCACCGAGCTGGGCCCTATGGCACGCGAAGATCTGCGCAATGGTTTACACGAGCAGGTGGTAAAAAGCGTTAAGAAGGGAGCACAAATAGCTTGTGGAGGAAAAATTCCCGATCAGGCTGGTTTTTACTATCCTGCCACCGTTTTGGAAAATGTTAAGCCCGGACAGCCCGCTTACGACGATGAGCTATTTGGACCGGTTGCTTCACTCATCAAAGCAAAAGACAACGAAGACGCCATGCGCATTGCCAACGACAGCCGCTACGGGCTTGGTGGAGGAATTTTCTCCAAAGATGAAGACGCCGCCATCGAAATGGCAGAGAAGCATTTTGATACTGGAATGATATTCATAAACACATTCGGCATTGCCGATCCCGCCATGCCCTTTGGCGGTGTAAAGAATTCAGGCTACGGTCGCGAACACGGCGGATTTGGATTGAAAGAATTCGTGAACATTAAAAGCGTGATGATTAAGCAGTGAAAGTACTTATCCGGTTTGTATGATTTAAACATGGCTGCTGCCCGGCTGGTGTACAGCTATGATATTATTCCGATGATTGATGCCCCGGAGTTAATCACCACATCCTAAGTCTGGAGAGTGGGTTCAAAATCCTAATACCGCAAAGCGTGTATGCGGCTATGTATACCAAAAGACCTGTTCCACTGCTCTGTGATGAGTAATGGGGCAGTTTTTTTTGTATGATAATTTCCATCACACGGATTTTCACTTCGTGGGAATCGCTGCGCAGATTGTAGTGCAAAGGAACGCGTAAACACGCCTCATCACCCCAACAAAAAAACGGGAACCCGATCGACAACCGAATTCCCGCTTAAAAAACATTCCAGCAAACACTGTTACTGTAAAATGCAGCTGTATAATGTCATCTGTTATTTCATCAGCATCATTTTGCGGACTTCGGTGTGGGTTCCCGCTGTGATGCGGTACAGGTACATGCCTGATGCGAGGTGAGCTGCATCGAAGGTAACGGTATGGCGTCCTGCGTTTTGCATGCCGTCGGCCAGTACGGCTACACGCTGACCCATCAGGTTATACACCTCCAGACGAACGACTTCAGATTCAGGCAGGGTGTACTGAATTTGAGTTGTCGGGTTAAACGGGTTAGGATAATTCTGGCTCAGCTCAATTGCGCGGGGATTTTCAGATGGATCATCGCCTATGTTGGTACCCCCGCTTCCGGCAAATACGTTTACATCATCGAAGTACCAGGTAAAGTTATCGCTGCCGTCGCCGATCTGTCCCTGAGCAAAGTCAAAAATAAGGGTTACTATATCCCACTCGGTGGTAAAACCGGCACCGCTCAAATCCCAGGTCATTTCTTCCCACTCGTTGCTTGTGGTGGTATTAACGGCTATTTCATACTCCTGTACTCCATTTTGCTGCTCCACTTTTACCAAAACGGGAACATCAGGGCGGGGTGACCAAACCTTCATGGTAATGGTGTGCTCATCCTGATTAAAGACAAACGGACTGCTTACTACAAAAAACGAACCACCCCAGAAGGCACCGCCGTTTTTTATAAACCGACCTACCCAGCCGCTTTCGTTCAGCTCGTCGGGAGCAGGGTTTTCGACCACATCGGCTTCACCACCGGAAAATCCGGTAAACACGCGATCCCAGTCGAAATTTGGATCCTCAAAGGTGAGCGGAAGAGCTACGGGAAGAACCCCGCCCGGATCATCGGGCTCGCTGAGCTCAAGGCCGTAAACGTCCATTTCATCAAAAAACCAGGTGTGGTTTTCGCTTCCATCACCAACCTGACCCTCTTCAAAATCAAAAATAAGGGTGATGGTATCCCAGTCGATATTGTAGGCTTCGGCCTCAATATTCCAGCGCAGGGTTTCCCACTCGCCGCTTGTTGTAGTGTTTGTGATGATTTCATATTCGAGCTCTGAATTTTGCTGCTCGAATTTAACCAGCACCGGCACGTCTTCCCGTGGTGACCATACCTTCATCGTAACTTCGTTATGACCGCTGTCGAAAGAAAACACGCGCTCGGTTTCGAACCAGGTACCGCCGAAGAATGCACCGCCGTCTTTCACCATTTTCCCAACCCAGTCGCTGTTGTTTACATGGTTCGGATCCGGATTTTCAACAACCTCTGTGGAGCCACCCTCAAAATCGGTAAAGGCAACATCGTAATCAAAGAAACGGTCTTCGAATAATAGCGGCATAGAAACGCGCTGATCGGCATTCGCATCCTGATAAACCCTTACATACTCTACTTCCATAGTCTGCGGGAACTGTGTAGTGCCATCAGGATCCCCCGGCCAGTTGCCGCCTACGGCTACGTTAAGCAAAAAGTGAAAGCGCTGATCGAACGGAGCAGGAAAGCCCTGTCCCTGAGAAAACCAGTTTGTTTCTGTATGGTAGTGAATGTCATTTACGTACCAGCGGATTTCACCATTCTCCCACTCGACGGCGAAGGTGTAAAAGTCATCGCTGAAGTCACCGTTTGGCAGCGTGTAGGAGCCCCCGCTGTAGTTATGCGGCGGTCCGTAATGGATTGTTCCATGCAGCACATTAGGCTCATGACCAATAAGCTCCATGATGTCGATTTCACCACTTCCAGGCCAGCCGCCGTACACAGCATCGGAAGGCATCATCCAGAAAGCAGGCCAGATTCCCTGACCCTTGGGTAGCCTCATACTTGCTTCAAAACGGCCATAGCGCCAGTCACCCTGATCGATAGAGCGGATTCGGGCGGAGGTATAATCCATACCGTTGTAATTTTCTTCTAAAGCAACGATGTGCAGACGTCCGTCCTGCACAAAGATGTTTTCCGGACGATCTGTATAGTACTGCTTCTCGTTATTGCCCCAGCCTGAGAGGCCTTCAGAGGCGCCGGTTCCGTATTGATACGACCATTTAGAAAGGTCTAGTTCATTTCCGTCGAATTCATCTGACCAAACCAATTCCCATTCTGTACCGGAAGTGGTTTGCCCGGTAGCGTATGTGCTTAGCGCAATCGCCATCGCGCCTGCAAGGAGTAAGTAACCTAAGTATTTCATAATACAGTCATTTTTCGTGTAGGTGTTGTTTGATAATCTTTAAGGAGATATAAAGGCAGCCGGCCGGATTTCCACGCCCGGCCAGCTGCACTTTATTTACCCCCAACAATTTCATTTTTATACATTTGTTCCCTTATGCCGGAGTTATGGGTTCTTTTGAAAGGGATTTACCATATTCTCTCATAACCAGCTTAGGTGTGCGGTCTTCTTTAAAAACACCCCAGTGTTTTTCAGGCTCCAAAGGTTCTGGCGAGCCTTTCCAGGGTTCATCGAAAGCTTCGAAAAAGAATGTCAGGATTTTTTCCTTGTCCGTCCAGGCCATCAGTTTTTCAAAATATATTTTCTGATACGTCTCGTTTACATTATCTGCATCTATACCCCGCCCGTTTGAATTGGTAGCCCAACCGGCTTCAGTAATTACAACAGGTATATCCGGGTATTTTTTAGCTACCGAATAATAGTTTTCTTTTGTGTAGCTCAGAGCCTCTTCGATATGCTTGTACTCCCAAACCGGATAGGTATGTATGGAGATAAAATCGACTTCCTTCGCAAGCTTCTGAAGCTTGATGTGCCATGGCACATAGTTTTCACAAAAGGTAACCGGCTGTTTAGCACCGGCCTTTACCATCTGTACGTATTCAAGAACTTTGTTTTCGTGCACATAGTGATCGGTCCAGTCCACGCAGGCTTCATTGCCAACCGACAACGAAAAAATGATGTCTTCGTGATCATTTGCGAGTTTTATCAGCTTCTCAATTTTGGAGCGGTTCAGAGCCTTATTTTTTTCAAGCTGTTCTTCGGAATAAACACCGCCATCCCACGGGCAGTTAAAATTATTCATCTCAGCCTCAATATAAGCGCCCATCAAAAGCTTAAAGCCGAGCTTTTCTTTTCTGATAACGTCCAAAACCATGATCGCATGCGGATCACAATCGTACATCCGCAGATACTTCCAGTGAGGCTCCATGATGAGCAGGTCTTCTTTAACCTGCTCGTAAGTAGGGTACGTTTCACCCGGACTCTGACCTTCACGAAAACCGGAGTAGCATATCGCTCTTGCAGGTTCAACGCCCAGCTCTTTAAATGTATTCATAGCTAGAATTTAAGATTTCCTTTGGAGTCCCAGATGCCCCAATACGCGCCAACATCTCCTTCCGTACCGGTTTTCCAGGCCTCGTCAAAAGATGAGAAGTAGAAGGTTTCTATATCGTTTGCCTTAACCCAAAGCTGCGTTTTGATAAAATACTTCAGTTCGTTCAAAGGAGATGGCTGTGCTCCGCCAAGTCCCTCTCCGCTGCTGGGCCACCCCGTTTCAGTAATAATTACAGGTTTGCCTTTGCCTGCATCAATGGCCAGCTGGTACATGTGGCGCATATGGTCCAGGGAGTAGTCGAAAGGCGTGCCCTCCCAGTATGGATAGCAGTTACACAGGATAACGTCGCAGGCCTCCGTAATACGGGGCTTTTGTACAAATTCGTAGTAGGCGTCCACATACCCGACAGGGATTCCCGGCAGGGCGGCTTTTACTTCTTCGATATAGGCCAGCAGCTCGTCTTCTGTGAGCTCTTTGCGATATAGCACCTCGTTACCGACGGCGGCGACATCCACAAGTCCCTCTTTGGCCAGCTTAATAAGACCGTCTATCTCTTCTCTGTTCTTTTCAGCATCGTCGCCGAGCCAGGCGCCCACAAGTGTATTCATGCCTAATTCTTTCGCGACTTTGGGTATAATCTCATTTCCTTCGATACAAGAAAAAGAACGAATGGCCGATGTATGAGGCTTCAGAATATTTAGCCTTTTGCGAATTTGTTCTTCAGAAATAATGTCGCCAGGTTGCTGCCCGTCTTCATACAGACTGAAACAAAAACCGTGTACACCATCTTCCAAAATTTTTCTGAATTTTTTCTTCAGCTCATCTTCCGACTGCCCGTCCAGCTGATGTATTTCCTCAGGTACCCCGGTTGGCCTGAACCTTTCAAATCGTTCTTTTCTGTATGACATGTATTTTTAATTTAATGGAACTGAATTCTTTAAATTTCTCCCCGGCGTTCAACCAGCTTACGCTGAATTTCATCGCACTTCTCTTCAGTGAGGTTGTATCCCCACATTATCCAAATGGCAATGGCTGCCGTTACAGATGGTATTACGATATCGGCAATCCGGAGGTTCAGCATGGTTTCTGCTGTCTGTACAGTAGCGTTCTGATCAAATCCCACCAGAGCAAGCACGGCGCCGCTGAGCACGAGCGCGATTCCCTGCCCGAGCTTAACCATCCACCAGTAAATAGCGCCGAAGGTACCTTCTTTTCGGGGCATTCCGTTTTCGAGCTCGTCCATATCACAAACGTCGGCCGTCATGCTCATCATAATTACGAACAGACCACCAAGTCCAAATGCCATAAATGGAATCGGCATGAATATCATCATCGGAACTTCAGGGTTAAAACCCCACCATTTTAAAATGTATCCAACAATTGAAAGTCCGGTAGATATAATAAATGCATTGCGTTTACCAACTTTATTGGCCATCCAGGTAACGATGGGAATTACTCCAAAAGCGGTCATAAATGCGGTTATTGTAGAAAACCATGCGGGCCAGTTACCAGTCAACCCGTAATCACCGTTAAACATGTAGAAAAGAATGATGAAGTAGCTGAACGATGCCACCATCTGAAAACCGTTAAACACCAAAAATGTAGCGCCACAAATTCTCACAAACGGCCTGTTTTTGAAAACCTGACCCATTTTCCGGAAAAGATCTTTCAGGTTATCAAAGGCTTCCGCAAACGTAAGGTTAGCCTGATTGGTGATGTTTTTCTGATCAATTTCACGGCAGAAAAGACCTGGCAGGATACCAAGTATAATACACGCGCCACCCACAACCCATGCCATGGTGCGAACGCCTTCCGCCTGATCTGCAAATAGGTTCGGGTTCGCAATGATAACCCAGAACCAGGGAACAATCATCCATGCAAACTGGCCGATCATCTGCGCAAAACCCATAAGCCGGGTCCGCTCTTTGTAATCTGTTGTCATTTCGTACCCCATTGCTATCAAAGGGGTTGAAAAAATGGTGTTTGCACCTATAAACAAGAAAGACATCAGCAGGAAGTACCAAAAATTGAACATCTGGCTGGCTTCCGGATTCATCTGCCACAGCATGATGAACATCAGACCCGCAAGTATGGCGCCCATGAATATATAGGGCTTTCTGCGCCCATATTTAGACTTTGTGTTATCCGACACATAGCCCATAATGGGATCGGTAATGGCATCAAAAAGACGAGGTAACCCACCCAGTAATCCGGCTAAAAACGGATTTATTCCAAATGCAGTCAGAAGAAAGAACTGGAAAACGCCAAGCGCTCCGGGAAACAGATTATTAACAAGATGACCCGAGCCAAATGCAGCCTTCTGAACAATCGGGATTTTCTTTCTGGGTGGTGTCGCCTGAACTGACATGCGTAAGGTCTAAGTGAGTTTATGTGGCCGAATCAAAGTCGGATTATCATCCTTTTTTATTTTATTCCTGTCTTCTTTCTCGTATTTCGCGGTCGGTTGGTGGCACAAGTACATCTTCCATCAAGGCATCAAGATCGCCGTCGTAGGTTTTTGTGATGGGCTGTCCGTCGCGCAACAGGCCTTCAAAAACACCCTCATCTACCAGGTCCCAAAGTGCATACTTGGCCTGGGCCTGCAGGTTGATGAGTCCGAAATGGTTCTCGGAGCCCAACGGGTTTGCAGCATCTTTCCAGGGTTCGTCGAATGCTTCGAAGTAGAATACGCTGATATTATTAGCATCAGACCACTCGCGCATGGCTTTGTAGTAAAGGCCCGACTTGTACTCATCAATCGCGTTAGCGCCGCCTTCACCATAAAATTCGTTGGAGATAGTCGCCCAGCCGGTTTCGCCAATATGAACAGGCTTGTCCACACCAATGCTGTGCATGTAGGCCACCACGTCGTTATAATGCTTTTTGGCAAGATCCATAGAGCGCTCCATTGCGTTATGGATTTTTTCGATATCGGTGAGCCCTTCTTCATCATCGCGCACGCCCCAGAATTCGGGATTGTAGTGGGTATTGTGCATAGGGTAGGTATGCATGGAAATGAAATCCACGGCCTCGTACAGCGCGTTCAGGTCGTCTGTATGATATTCACTGCCGCCACCGCCCCATGCTGCGAAATCGTCTGATGAGGTAATCCAAAGCGTTTCGGGAAGCTCACCCTGCTCCTTAAGATCCTGCAGATGGTTTACCCAGTTCAGGATGATTTGAGGCTCTACGTAATACTCTGCTGCCCAGTGAACCATGGCTTCATTTCCAACGGCAATGATTTTCACGATTTCGGGATACTGCTGAGCGAGCTCAACCGCGCGGGCAATCTCCACCTCGTTGCGCGGGGCATCTTCATCACGTATGCGCTCCGGCTCGTCGGTCCAGGAGTTTTTTGCATCGATCCATGCCCCTAGCATCACGTACATTTCAAAGTCGGGATCTTCGTCGCTAAGTTCACGAACAGCCTGGAGCAGGTTTGCGGCTTCATCATAATGCACATTGTACGTGCGAAGCAGCTTCACACCCATAGCCTGAAGGATGAGCATGTCTTCCTTCAGTTGCGGGATTGTTGGCTGTATGTCACGCGTAGTTTCGCGGTAGCCGCCGTACGAAATGGCCTGATATTCGGGATCACCCAGAATTTCCTCAGCCGTTATGGTGATGGAGGAAAAATCGTGGCCCGAATCCTGCTCTGGCGTACATGCCATCGCAAAAGCCATCATTATTAAGGATACAAAAGCAAATTGCAGAGATTTCATAACAAATTATGTGATTTTAAAAACTAACGAAGCTGCTTTTCATCAACCGAAACGGTGATGCTTTTCACAACTCCTGTTCGATCGAAAATAGCTGCGCTGGTTTCATGATCCAGCATGGAGCCATCGAATGATTTAGTGGACCCGTCGGCAAGAACAACTTCAACGTTGTTTTTGCCGGCAGAACGGTAGGTTACCGGAACCTGACAGCAGGAGAACAGCAGGGCATCAGCGGGAACGTCGAATTCCTGAACCTGCTTTGTTATGTCTACAAAACTCAGGCTCAGGCTATCACCGGAAAATTCATCCTTTCTCAGAAGGAACGGGCTAAAGCTTAATTTTCCGCTTTCCACATTCACGCCCAGTTCGGCAATGTTTGCAAGGATGTCTTCTTTTACCTGTCCCGTCATGCCCGGTTGCTGTGCACCTCGGTGCCAGGGCGTGTGCGAGTAAGCGTCCGTCGGGAATGCTCCGTAAACGGCCGGTGATTTGTGAACACCGATTCCTTCGGCAACTGCATAGAAGTGTTCAGCCAGCTTATCCTGTATGTCTTTAGGAGCACCTTCGGCTTTAGCCTGCTCGCAGATTTCGCCTACAGCTACATACAGTTTAGAAACCATGTGCCAGTAAATCGAGCCGAGCCCTTCGAACGCATAGAACGTTCCGGATCTGCCCGTAAAAGCTTTATGATTGAAAACCTTTTCGAATATCTGAAGCACGCGGGAGCCGTCTTTTTCGACAAGACTCTCATAGCCGGCGCCTTTCAGCGTTTCGAGTGCTGCTTTCACATCCGCTGCGTTGCGGAAATTGCCATCGAAGTGGTATTCACCTTTAATGTCTTTATGGATGAGCTGCATGTTTCCGTCAGCAACCAGTTTTTGGAGCAAAGGTGAATGCTCTACCTCAGAAGCCGGAATTGTGTTTTTCTCAAGAAAGCGTGGCAGCTGCTTATTCGGATACAGCATATAGCTTTTCTGATCTTTCCGGTATAATGCGCTGTTTCGGAGAGATTCAATTACTCCAAGCGCATCTTCCGATGAAAGATATTTGGCGCTAAGTACAGCTACCTGACCTTCCAGCATTTCGCTGAGATAACTAATCGAGATACTGTTTTCTTCCATGCTCATGATATTATAGGCATGGAACAGATTATCTTCACGGCGGTTGGCCTCGATGGAATGCTCCATCCACTTTAGAGAAGTCTTCACAAACTCTTTTAGCTCGCCAAGTGAAAGGCTTACTTTTTCGCCACTGAAGCCATCATCATAAATTTTTGTTCTGTAGGTGCTGCCCGCTTTACCTAAAGCATCGGTAATCGCCTTACGGTCCGAGTCGTTTATGGAACCGGCAATCAGCTCACTGTTGGCGTTAAGCACGCTGGCAACACTCGTAAAGAACTCCTTCATCTCGGAGGAAAGCTCTACATCACGAACCTTGGATTCGCTTAGTATTTCATCAAAAAACTGGAGGAACCGTCGCAGATAGTAGAGCGTAACCATAGATACGCCGTTGCCTACCAGGGCGTTGTTGGCATCATTCCACTCGGGGCGCTGGGTGTTCATCCAGATACCACCTTCGGGGATGAAGTTAGAGACTTTAGCCAGCACGGATGCCAGAATTTTCTCCATAAAGCCAACATGATGGATGTCGTTTTTACCGCTTGAAAGCAGAGAGCCATCAGCGCCCTTTTGGGCTACTTTTGTATGGATGGCGTGATCTGCATCAAAATCGAAATCTATGGTGTTTTTATGATCCCGGGCAATCTGCTCGTAAGGCTTAATGCGGTACGGCACGTTGGCATACACAAAGCTTTCGTTTTCGAGCAGCTGATCAAAACCACCGGGCTTGTGATTGCGATAAAACTCGAGAAACTTGAGCATGTAGATAATCTGATGATCACCCCAATACCCGATATACGACCATGGGTTATCCGGCTCTATGGTTTCCCAGTCGAATCCGCCTTTGGTTACGCGATATGGGTTGTAACCGTCGAAGGTGGAGGTATTCAGAAATTTGAATATCATTCCCTCTATAAAGCCGGGATACGAATGCACCAGCGCTTCCCAGTTCTGGAAAATATCGCGCCAGTTGCCCTGGTAATCCAGAATTTTGGAGCCGTCTATTTCGCTGTGCGTGTTAATGGAAAACTTGTTCCACGGCCGGCTCGGGTCGCCGTGTCTGCGGCTGAATTTCAGCGGGAGATATTCCCGGCTGAGGCGGTAAAAATCGCGGTCCTTACTATCGGCGACCAGCTTGTATAGCTCAGTATTTGTGAAGGTGTCTTTCAACCCCTTTAAAACATCTTGATTGCGTTCGAAAACCTCTTTACTGGCATTGGCAAGATATCCGCTAAAATCTGCCTTTTCGATTTGGTAATTATGATCGAATGTACCGCCCCGCATGATGTTAAACAGCACGTTGGAAAAATGGCGCGCATCCTTGTAGGAATCAGCTGATAAACGAAGGCCGTCTGCACCGGCTACCAGCTCGCGCAGGGTGGCTGAACCTCTTGCAATGTCGGCTTCAATTTCGTCTTCCAGCTCAGCTTTTTGTGTAATTGAGTGGTTCAGAGCCGTAATTTGAGCATGATTCTGATTTACGTTAGCAACAATATTCCAGCTCCTGCTGCTGCCATTGGAAAGCTCTAAATCCGTATGTATGAAATAGGCTCCTTTCTCACCTTTTATGTCGTCTTCCGACTCAATAGCATCACCCTTACGAAATGCGTCGAGCTGAAGAGAAGAGACCAGATATTTCGGATTATCGATTCCTTTCGACCACACAACGTTTGCCTTGAGCGCTTCGCTTGGCTCGGCTTTATCCACGATGATGGCGCTAAGGGCGTAGATTCCAAGTCCGGATTCTTCAACCAGTTCGCTTCGTTTGTAGGCGTCTACAAGATTGCTGGATTCGTTTTGGAGATCAGGTTCAACTCCGTAGGGAAGCAGGTTCTGAATCCCATCAAGCATCGATATATGGAGTTCAGCACCTGAATGATTTTCGACTTCAGCTTTACGGACAAAGCCGTAAAGATTACTCGAGTTCCACTGGTAGCGGAAGGTGAGTCCGAGATCATGATTGGTCTCCTCGAACATCAGTTTGTTGCCGTAAAAGTTTTTGTACAGGTTCCGGCTGATTTTGTAACGACCGGTATAGCGCTGTGAAAACGGCTCCCATGTTTGTACATCTGCCCCCCCATCACCCTTAACCCGAAAGATTGTTTTACTACCGGTGATGTCGGCCGATTCTGTGATTTTATCATCGGTGTAATATGGAAAAAGAGCGAATTCGCTGTTTTTCCGACCGGCAGAAAGACCACCGTTGCTGGAAATAAACATCCAGTGATTTGAGTCGCTAACCACGTTCATGAAGAACGGGCGCATTTTGTCGTGGTTGCTGATCTTAAACCACGTTTCATTGGCTATACTTACCGTCTCAATTGCGGCGTCTGCTTGTTCTAAATAATTTTTTGTTGCTTCAGGATTCGTTCGCACGTAAGTGTCCATATCCGTAAATATTGTTTTTAAAGAGCGGCACCATCACCTTAATTCAGCGTATCATGAATTTTCGGCAGGTATGATGCGCATGTAAATCTAAATTATTGGTGTTCTGAACCGGCAAGGCCGGCCGTTATTTTTTTAGCTGTATTTATGTATTATCTGCTGTTTCTATAGTTTTCTGCACGCTCTACCGCTTCATCCAGAGATATTTGCTCAAAATGATGTTCCAGCGCTTCAAGGCTGGCATCTTCTGCATAAGGATTAAAACGATGGGCTTCTTTTATTACAAAGTAAGCCGCACGAGGATGGAGTTCGAAGAACCCATCTTCATCGGTCATGCTTTTGGCCATAATGCCAAACCACTCCTCATTCATGTTGTTCTCTCCTTCAACATAATCGCACTGATAAGCGGCATTTGCCCAGCTTGCTTCCGTGTTATGAACATCAAGCGACTCTGTCTGACCGTATTTCCACCAGCCATCGCTCCACTGAAAAGTAAAGCCTCCCAATGAGTTTCCGGCCATACCCATTCCGGCAGCATACATATAAATCTCTTTCCAGTTACCGTGCTTATAGTACGCCTGGCAGTACTCATCTTCTTCCTGGTTTTTTGCATTGTAAGCATCTGCACCAAACTCAGTAAGAAGTACCGGTTTACCGTACTCTTCTGCTACCCTGTCGTATAAATTTGTGAAAGAGATTCCACGGTATGTATTCGTGCCGAAGATGTCGATATCCGGCACTTCTTCAACAATTATATCCAGAAACTGAAGATCACCGTTGGCCATTGAAATTGGCCGTGTAGTATCAATTTCCTTCATTGCTAGTGTACCCTCATTAAAAAGCTTATACATATCCCGGGCTCGCTCTGCGTAAACTTCATCAAGCTCTGAATCCGGCAGGTTTTCTGTTTCCGCCCCGCTCCAGAAAAGGCCATAGTTATTTTCGTTGCCTAGCAGGTACAGCAGCAGCCCGCGGGTACCTTTATATTCTGTAGCAAGCACGCTTACTTCATGGAGCAGTCGCTCCCGAACGCGTGGATCTGCATAGTCGGTATTGGCAACCCATTCGCCGTCGAGCTCCATGCCGTAGCGACCATAAGAGTGATTGAGCATGGTGTAGATACCGTATGTATCGTAAATGTATTCGATCCATCGCTGCGGAATACCGGTGTAAATACGAAGTGCATTCACGCCCATATCCACGAGATAACCCATCTCGTACTCAAGCGCTTCTTTAATAAATTCATCAGACTCTTCCCAGAGAACATACTCGTAATTGGTTCCGGGCGGGAAATAGTCCCAGTTCATCCCATTAACGATAAAAGGCTCTCCGTCTACGAGGAGTTTCCAGCCTTCTTCACTTTGCCGGACTTCAATTTTTTGATTTTTATCTTCTGAGTCTACTGCTGCAGCACAAGAGAATAAAAAGGGAAGGAACAGAAGCAGAGCCAGAAGCTTTTTAAGGCTAAACATCAGTATCAGATTTAGGCGTTTGAGGTAACCACCAGATTGTTCACAATGTTTTTAATACTTGTGAGCGTAAATACATTTACAGATCCGGGCGGTTCTTAAAGGATTTCTCGGGATAAACAAAGCACATTTGTTCTTTGGTACGGCAGGGAGAAGTAAAACTCACTCCCTGCCGCTATTTTTCCAAAGATTCGGACTTCCGGTTATTTAACCAGCGTCATTTTTTGAGTAAGCACCTGTGCTCCGGCGGTCAGGCGGTACAGGTACATTCCACTCGCAAGCTCGGAGCCATCAAAACTTACCGTATGGCTTCCGGCTGACTGAGTGCTGTTCACAAGCGTTGCCACCTTTTGGCCCATCATATTGAACACTTCCAGACTAACTTCACCTGCTTCAGGCAGGTTGTACTCAATCTGTGTAGTCGGGTTAAATGGGTTTGGATAGTTTTGCTTCAGGTTGATTTCACCAGGTGTATCAGGTCCGTCATCACCGATTGAAACAAGCTCAGCATCCTGGTACACACGAACGTAATCCACAATCATTTCCTGAGGAAATACGGTGGTGTCATCGGGGTTGCCTGAAAAATTCCCGCCTACTGCTACATTCAATAGAAAATGAAAATCCTGATCGAACGGCCAGTTATACGGATTAAGGTTATTTGGCGTAACGAGATAATAAAGCTGATCATCTACGTAGAACCGAATAATTCCTGGCTGCCATTCTATAGAAAAGACATGAAATTCGTCAGTAAATGTTCCTTCATCGAGTTCAATAGTACCTGTGCGAACCCGATTGCCTGGAAATGGATCACCATAATGAACACTTCCATAGACAATGTTTTCCTCATGTCCTTTGGCTTCCATTATGTCAATCTCACCACTTTGTGGCCAGCCTCCATATACCTGATCGGTAGGCAGCATCCAGATTGCGGGCCATAGCCCCTGTCCTCTGGGGAGTTTTGCACGTACTTCAAAACGTCCGTACGTCCACTCTCCTTTTTGGTAAGAACGAATACGTGCAGAAGAGTAATCCCGGCCTGAGATTTCTTCTTCAAGGGCACGAATGTGCAGCATTCCATCCTGAACAAAAATATTCTCTTCGCGGTCGGTATACCACTGCAGCTCATTGTTACCCCAGCCTGGCGGCAGGCCATAATTTGCTCCAGCACCAGTTTGGTAGCTCCATTTTTCCATATCCAGCTGTTCGCCTTCAAACTCATCTGCCCAGACCAGCTGCCAGTCCTGAGCGTGTACCTGCGGCGCATAAAATACCATCAGGCACAATGCGGCGGCTATTGCTATTGCATTTACCGGGAAAAGGGTAAATAACGAAGCTTTTGTTTTTGTTCTGGTTACTGTAGCCTTGTTGAGGTTATTCATAGGTTGTACCTGTATTTTTTCCGATTAATCACATAACAGGAAAGCCTGGTAAGACCCGATTTATCGAGTCATATACAGGCTCTCCTGCTTTAAAGCATCAATCTTATTAATATCCGGGATTTTGTCTCAGAGTATTATCCGACAGATTGATTTCAGTCTGCGGTATGGGAAGAAGCCCCAGGCGCTCAGTTCTGAAGTTTATGGAAATATCGCCTGCGACAGCCTGTGCATTAATTTTTTCTGCAGCTGTATCCAGCCCCATGCGCAGCAGATCCCAGTAACGATGGCCTTCAGCTGCAAACTCAAGTCTGCGCTCTTCCATAATGTTTTCGCGTGTGGCTGGAATCGACACAAAATCATCTCCATAGGCTCTTTGGCGAACCTGATCGAAATAACTTTGAGCATTGGCAGAACCTAGCTCGGCAGCCATCAGCATTACATCAGCTACGCGGAAAACCGGACGATTATACGGCCAGTTGAATTCTGTATTGAATGAGGGAGTGTCGGCTGTGCGAGGGTGAAACTTTTTGAAAGCAAAGCCCTGCCATTGATACATCTCACCTGCGTTGACACTCACGCCTTCCGTAGCGGGATCTAGTATACTAACCAAGTATCGGGAATCCGCAGCTGCATCGAACTGATTTACCAGATCAGGCGTAACCGGCTGGAACGACCATCCCCGTGCATACGTAGGATTAAAGCCTACAATACGAACCCCGCCCATTTGTGCTGCCCAGTTACCAATAGAACCATTCAGAAAGCCCCAGTCACCAAAAGTATTGGTTATGTGCTGTACTGAGAATATGGCTTCATTATTATTATTACCGGCAGTTCCCCATAAATCTGCATAATCCGAAACCAGAGCATGACCACTGTTATTAACTATATCTTCGAGATGACCAACAACTTCAGACTCTGATACCGGAAGCGGTCCTGCGCCCAATACGGGTACAGCATAGTCGCGGTGGTACAAGTAAACGCGTCCAAGCAGAGCTTTTGCTGCCCATGTAGAGGCACGGCCCAACTCAGCATTAGGGATATTTTCACGCATCATCGGAATAATTTCAACCAGCTCCTGAGCGATGAACTCATATACCTCACCAGGATCAGCCTGCTGAACGCGAATATCGGTTGCTACAAGCGGTCTGGTAAAAAGTGGTACGTTTCCGAACAACCGCACAAGGTTGAAATAATGATATGCACGGATGAAGCGGGCTTCACCCTCGAAGTAATCGCGTGTTGCCTGATTTGCGAATTCTATCTCATTGATATTCTCAATCAGCAGGTTTGCACGGTATATACCTGTAAATCTGTCTGACCACAATCCAAGTGCTTTACCATTGGTAACGGAAATGCTGTGGGCATTGAAATCTATAAGTTCCGGTTGGTCGCCACTTCCTGAACCACCTGCGTAAGCATCATCAGAAAGGATATTGGAAACCAGGTCGATTGGGTGAAACCCGTCGTTGCCCCGGCCATGGGAGAAAGTGAGGGTTTCATAAATCGCATACAGTGCCTGCTCGGCATCAGACTGCGTCTGGTAGAAGTTATCCTGCACGCGCTCTACTGGCGGATCATGACTCAGGAAGTCATCGATACAGCCGGTAACAAGCATAGGCAAGGAGAAAATCAGTGCAATTATTATGTATTTTTTCATGGATTTATTGCTTAAAAATCAAGGTTTAGACCGAAGATGTAGGTACGCGCCTGCGGGTAGATATTTCTGTCGATACCAGCATTTAGCGGTCCGGCTGATCCGATTTCGGGATCGTGACCGGAATAGCCTGTGAAAGTCAACAGGTTCTGACCAGATGCATACAGTCTCAGTCTGCTGGCTCCAATGCGGTTAACCAGATCAGAAGGTAATGTATAACCGATCGTCATGTTACGTAGCCTTACGAAACTACCATCTTCAATAAAGAAATCTGATGGTCTGGCGTAGTTACCGTTCGGATCGTTGATTGTAACTCTTGGATGGTTGGTATTAGTGTTTTCGGGAGTCCATCTGTCGAGAACATCAGCTTTCCAGTTCGGCATGTTCAAGTCGTGTCTGCGGGTACCGCCAGTATAAATATCCTGACCAAAGGCACCGTAGAAGAAGGTATTCAGATCCCAGCTTTTCCATCCCAGGTTAAAGTTAAAACCAAGGGTGAAATCAGGGTAAGGGTCACCAATTTTAACACGATCCTGATCGTTGATAATTCCATCACCGTTCTGATCAACAAAAATCAAGTCACCCGGGCGTGCATTTGGTTGAAGCAGCTCGCCGTCCGGGCCTACATGTGCATTAATTTCATCCTGGTTCTGGAAAATTCCACCAGTCTGGTAGCCCCAGAAAAACCCAATAGGAAGCCCTACCTGAGCCATCGCTACGTTGTTCATGGAGGTAGATACACCAGCACCAAAAAGAAGGCCTTCTTCGTTATTTATAGCCGTTACTTCGTTTTTGTTGTAGGTACCTGTCAGCGCGATATCGTAGTTGAAATCACCTGAAATAATGCGCGTTCCGGCTTCAATTTCAAAACCGGTATTACGAACCGAACCACCATTTACTATAGGAGCTGCATTTCCAATAAACTGAGGAATTGGTGCAGAAAGCAGCAAGCCTCTGGTGTCCTTAATGTAAAAGTCCAGGTTCAGATAGTAGGCATAATCGTAGAATGCAGTTTCAATACCAAAACTGGTCTGCTCAGATGTTTCCCACTTGAGGTTCGTATTGGCAATTTGACCAGGGTAGGCACCTGTTACAACCGTTCTGTCTGCTCCAAAACCATATCCGGCGTGGGTGGTAATAGTTGGCGTAAAACCGAACTGACCGATATTATCACTACCGTTTTGGCCCCATCCACCGCGAATCTTAAGAATGCTGAGGTTTCCGAAATCTGCCATAAAGTCTTCTTCAGAAATTACCCAGCCTGCAGAAAACGCAGGGAAGTAACCCCAGCGGTTATCCGGACCAAACTTCGAGGATCCATCCATGCGGAATACACCTTCGAACATATACTTTTCGTTATAACTGTAGTTTACACGGGTAAAGAATGAAGCAAGCGACTCCAGACCCAGACCACCATAGTTAGTCTGACTATCCGGATCCAGACCAGTTGATAGCCATGCCTGATTAAAGTTCGGCATGCTCAAGTCTGCACGTGTTCCACCCAGAAATTCATTCCTTCTGTCAAGAAGTTCAAAACCGGCAATTGCTCCAAAATTACTGCGCCCAAAACTATCATTGTAATTCAGTACATGACTTGTCTGCCAGGTAATGAAACGAACCTGTTCCTGAAACGCTGTTGTAGTATTATTAGACACATTCCCCCCTAAATCATATATCGGGGTGAAAGAACGATTATTGAAGAATGCCATGTCAACATCGAAGGAAGACCGAAGACTGACACGATCGGTAAAGTTAAACCGTCCGAACACACCACCCACAAGCTTATCCTGCTGAGACTGTGAGTTAATTATATCGATAGAGGCTACAGGATTCACAACTTCCTGAGATGCAAATGGAGAGCTTGCAAACGAACCGTCTTCGTTACGAACAGGAGTTACAGGATCAATATTAGTTGCACGTGCCATAATTCCACCAAACTCTTCGTTCGGGTCGATACCACGGCTTGTAATATTACTGTAGTTTACACGGCTACCGTAATTTAAACGTCCGGTCGTGTTATCAGTATTAAGTCTGAAGGTAAGCCTTTCATAGTTCGACTTCCCTCTCGCTACAATACCATCCTGATAGCGGTATGACATTGATGTAGCATAGGTTGAATTTTCACTTCCGCCAGACAAACTCAAGCTATGATTGGTAAGAGGTGCATTATAATAGAAGATCTCATCCTGCCAGTTGGTACCTGATCCAATTTCGGCAATCCGATCATCAATGTCGGGGAACGGGATCGTACGATTATCGTTGGCAAAGCTCTCATTCATGATCATCATATAATCAGGAGCATCGAGAAGATCTGTTTGCCTCCATGGACTCTGGAATCCAATAGAACCATTATAAGAGATTTGGGTTCTGTCGGCACGGCCTGATTTGGTAGTTACAAGAACGACACCGTTAGCGCCCCTTGCACCATAAATAGCCGTAGCGGAAGCATCTTTCAAAACTTCAATAGAAGAAATGTCTGACGGGCTAAGGAAATCAATTCCAGTTACCGGCATACCATCTACTATATATAGTGGCTCCGGATCGCCTGTTGTACCCGTACCACGGATACGAACGGTTGCGCCCGAACCTGGCTGGCCAGAATTCTGCATTACCATAACTCCCGCAGTTCTTCCTTGTAAGGCTTGTTCTACGCGTAAAGGAGTAGACTGCTCAATTTCGGCAGACTCAATTCGGGAGATAGCACTCGTTACAAGACTACGCTGCTGCAGACCATAAGCAACAACAACAAGCTCGCTGCTCATGAGGATATCTTCGCGTAATTGCACGTTTATTTCGGTTCTGCCTTCTATAGGAATCTCCTGAGATACAAAACCGATATAACGAAAGACCAGTACGCCGTCCAGATCAGAGACGTTCAGGGAATATTCGCCGTCAAAATTAGTGGTGGTACCAATACTCGTGCCCTGCAGAATAATATTCACGCCTATTAGCGGTTCATTCGTAGTTGCATCGGTTACGGTACCGGTTACTGTTTGCGCGTGCGCCATCAGCGGGGCGAACAACAGCACGAGTAAACATGTCGTAAACAGTTTAAGGTTTGCCATTTTTAGTACATTTTAGTCGTAAAGGTTCAAATCATATTCGGATGTCTTTCAATCTGTTTTCAATTTTCGAAGCGCTTTTTTTCGGGATTGAAATGAAGTGATTGCGGAAAGTGAAATGATTGAAATCAAGCACTTGGTTGCTTTTATCAATTCTGTGTTAAGCCAATATAAACGAAAAATTGTGTAATCTCCATTTTTTGTGCAAAAAATTTGATACTTTTTTTCACAACAGTTCAAAAACGACTGAGTATCAGCCCTTTATGGTCTACGGAGCCATGAACCACCTGGCAACGGGGCCCGCATTTCAGATTCCGCAGGGTTACTTGACGGTTGCCTTGGAACCGTTTTTCCACAGCATGGGATGCTACTTTTTTACCATATAGTTTTCTTATTACCCTCCGGCCGCAAGTACATAATTTACATATATTCAAAACGGCCGCCCTGGCTCTTTAGCCCTAGATTCGTCCCTGCAACACGGCAAAATCACTCGACAAACAGGCTTCTTCTTTGCCTTTAGATTAATCACGGAAATAAATATTGCATAATTGCGATTATTTATGCAATTTATTTGCAGGACTTGTGCTTATCTGATAAAATCAGATTTTGACTCTGGTTCTTACATTATAAATAATTCACACATCTAAACCCTCTTAGCACTATGAAAACGCTTTTTACTACGATGCAGAAAATCGCAGTTGCTAGTCTTCTGCTAATCTTTATGACTGCTGGAAGCCTGAATGCGCAAGGTATTTTGCCTCCAGATGATCCATCAGATCTTCCAGACCTGCCTCTTTCATTCAATGTTGACAACACCGAAGATATAAACTGGGAAGGTTTTACCATGCTTCCTTTCGAAGGAGCTGGCCTTGTTCGTTTAGAAAATCCTGATCAATCAGGAATAAATGATACCGACTGGGTTATTGAGTACAAGAAAGGTGGCGCCGGCGAAGGCGGACAGCCATGGGCTGGTTTTTTCTACCATACTGACGGCGTTATGGAAGCCAGTGATGACGCTGTATTCCGTCTTAAAGTATGGTCACCCCGTGCTGGTATTGACGCATTGCTCAAGCTTGAAATGCGCGATTTTGATGTAGATACCGGAGATATGTTTCAGCCTATCGATGTAGCAGGCGAGTGGGTACAGCTTGAGTGGGACCTGAGCGATATAGCCCCAAACACACCTTTCGATGCTGTTGTAATCATTATGGATCTGGAAGGCGGAGCTGGTGATGCCGGCGAGAGTTTCACCTGGTACCTGGATGATTTCCAGTTCGACAATGGCGAAGCTACCAGCATTAATGATGGCATGGAAGTTCCTACCTCAATTACGCTAGAGCAGAACTATCCTAACCCGTTCAACCCAACAACCAATATTTCCTACACCCTGTCTGAGAACAGCCCTGTAACACTAGAAGTGTACAACGTTCTTGGCAAGCGTGTAGCTACCCTGGTTAACAACGAGATGCGCACTGCTGGTTCGCACACCGTTAGTTTTGATGCCATGAACCTTGGTTCAGGTGTTTACATGTACCGTCTCTCCACACCAGAGCAGACCCTTACACGTACTATGTCGCTTATTAAGTAAGTTTATTTAGTAAAGCAACGACATGTTATTTCCGAAAGGGCTGCATTCTCTAAAGTCTGCAGCCCTTTCTTTTTTTAAGTTTGAAGCAGCACATTCGTCTGAAACCTGATTTTTATCATCTACCCGGGTTAAGCCCGGCTTTACGGTCTGCCTTTTTTGTACAAGTACTATCTCCACGGGGATTTTTCATCCTGAATAACGCATCTTTTCCATCATGAAAATTACACTAAAGGACATAGCCAAAGATACCGGGCTATCTATTTCTACCGTTTCAAGGGCACTGGCCAAAAGCGGCAAAATAAGCTCGGCTAACGTTAAAAGGGTATTTGAGAGCGCTCAGCGTTTAAACTATCCTATTGTTAGCAACATGGCTCCATTCGAGCTTAGAAACAGTATTTATATAGCTTTGGTTACTACTTTCCATCCGGGCGAGTTTTATGCCTCATTCTTTAACGGTTTTACGAAAGCTGCGGCCGGAAGTAATATCCACTTCGGGCTTTTTAATGTGTGCATGGAAAATGATTGCAGCTTCAGGTTTTTAGAATCCATCAAGAAAAATCATTTCGACGCGGCTGTTCTTTTCCTCCCGGGCCTTTCCAAAGAAGACTACATGCAGATTCTGAATCGTGTAGATGATTTTCCCATGATTTCCGCTGCGCCAATTGCCACTCCGGTTATGGATTCGGTTGTTTTCGACAACTACAGCGGGGGGCATCTTATAGGCAAGCATTTTCACGAGCGGGGATTCAGAAAAATCGGAATTATACAGGGGCCTTCATCAGAACTTGAGACTCATTTGCGCAAAAATGGCCTGATCGACTACTGTGAGCAAAACGGCCTTAAGCTGGTGATGAAATACCGCTCCGACTACGATATATCCAGCGGCAAAGGAGCTTACGAGCACTACAAAAACCTCGAAGAAAAACCCGAAGCCATATTTGCGTGCAACGACGCCCTGGCCATAGGCTTTATCCACAGCGCCACCCGCGACGGCGTCTCCATACCTGCGGATGTAGCTATTGCCGGCTACGATGATATTCCGATATGCGAGTATCAAAACCCGACGCTTACCTCCATACATACACCCTACGAAATTCTCGGCAAAAATATCCTGAGCCACCTTACCGCTCAGCTAAGCGACAAAGACAGCAGCATTAGCCATTCGGGCTCCACGAAACTCATACCCGTTACACTGGTTGAACGCGAAAGCACGGCAAAGTCACAAATACGGCGCGCATTGGGGTCCTGAGCATATATCCGGTAAGTCTTCGGTTAACGCCACAGAGATAACAGGTAAAAAGGGCTTTTTTTGCAGGCATGCCGTTTTTTTTGCACAACTTAATGTAAAATTTCCAACTCAAGCCAATTAGCTGAGACAAAAAAAAGACTTTGACAAAGTACCAAAACACCATCAGCAATCAACATAGACAGCTTTTTGCCTCGTGAAAATTTATTTCATCGTTTGTGAAATAAATTTTCACTAATATTGCAGCCGTTGATTTTCTTTTTTATAATATAACTGCAGCATCACTTTTTTACTCTAAACTCAGTATGACTTATGAAAAAAGCCCTTTTACTATCCTTATTAATGATCGTGGCGACCACCTTTACATCTATTGATGTTAAGGCGGCTGCATTCGTAGACGAGCTGCCCGTTCCGGTCGGTTTTGTCGTTGAATCTGCTGAAGCGTCCGGCCAAATCTTTATTGCTTCAGGTCCTCCTGCTACAGAACTTTCATACAGAATCTTCTATTCCGAAACGGAAGAAGCACCGGAAGATCCCACCACAGCTACTGAATACATCTTTGGCACGCTTCCGGGCGACGGTGGCGGAACCGGCCCGTTCGGCTTTAACCTGATCGATCTTGAACCCGAGACGGAATATACCGTATGGTTATATCACTACGATACTTCAACAAGCACCTTTTCGGAGCCGGCATCCGGCTCCGCGGTAGCTGGTGGTCAGGCAGGCGTTACTCCTCCACCTCCAACTCCGGTTGGTTTAGTTGTTGAAGACAATCTCGGCGGTGCTCCACTCGATGCAGGCGAAATTTTCCTTGCAATTGGCCCGAACAATACCGGAGAGCCAACTATTGAATATCGTATGTTTTACTCACCTACAGCCAGTGCACCAGGCAATCCGCTTGACGCAACCGAATACTCTTTCGGCTCAACTGATGGTGATGGTGGTGGTGTAAACGGCTTTGGCTTTGTCCTTGGCGGACTTGAGCAAAGTACAGACTACACCTTCTGGATTTACCAGTACGACACAGACTCAGAGCAGTTCTCTGAAGGCAATTCCAGCGCCTCAGCCGTTTCAGGTGGAGAATCATCAGGTGTTGACGAACCAGAATCCCCAAATCCACTGCCAACGTTTCCAGCTGACGAAGTAATCAGCCTTTTTAGTGCTGCATACGACGATGTTCCTGTAGACACATGGAGAACAGAATGGTCGCAGGCAACATACGATGAAGTTGTTATCGACGGTCGCACAATGAAAAGATATACGAACCTCGATTTTGTAGGTATCGAAACTGTTGCAAACCAGATCGATGCTACCCAAATGGAATACTTCAATCTTGATGTGTGGACACCAAATATGGATGTTTTCCGCGTTAAGCTTGTCGATTTTGGCCCAAGTGGTGAACCTGAAGGTGGCGATACTACAGAGCACGAAATCGTTTTCGACAACCTTGCTCAGGGTGAGTGGAACAGACTTCAGATTCCTTTGTCAGACTTCACCGGTTTAACAAACACTACCAACATTGCTCAGCTGATATTTTCCGGTACTCCTGTTGGAGGCGGTACCGTATTTGTAGACAATATCTTCTTCAGCGTTGAAGGCGAACCTACTGTAACGCCACCGGCAATGCCTGAAGGCTTTTTAGTAACCGATATGATTGGTGAAAACCCGGTCGGAAACGGCGAAATATTTGTTGCTGTGGGCCCTAACCAGGTTGCGGATAACGACGATCTTATCTATCGTCTGTTCTACTCCCCTACAGCCGATGCCCCTTCTAACCCGCAGGATGCTAACGAGTACGAGTTTGGCAACACTCCGGGTGATGGTGCTGGCAACGACGCGTTCGGATTCGCCTTATCTGGTCTTGAAGAAGGTACCGAGTATACCGCATGGTTATACCAGTACGACACAGAAAACGAGGTTTTTTCTTCACCTGCTACAGGCTCTGCCGTATCTGGCGGTGATGGCGACGATCCGGATCCGACTCCGGGCGTAACAATACCGGTTACTTTTGAAGAAGACATTGACTGGACAGAAGTATTTACAAACTTCGACGGTGGTGTAGCTACTGTAATCGACAACCCTGACGCCAGCGGAATTAATACTTCTGGTCGAGTTGCCCGTATGGTTAAAGAAGAAGGCCAGCCATGGGGAGGTGCTTACTTCACCCTTAGTGAAGCGGTAGAAACCTCTGAAGCTCCAATTAACATGCAGGTTTGGGCACCACGCGAAGGAACAACCGTTCTGTTCAAACTGGAAAACTCTGAGAACCCTGATGAATTCTTCGAAGTATCTCAAACCATACCTGTTTCCGGCGAATGGACCGAGCTTTCTTTCGATATGAGCGGTGCACCGGATGTTAACCTCGACAGAGTTGTACTCATCTTCGACCTGGGTACGGTTGGCGATGGTTCTGCAGACTTTACCTGGTACTTCGATAATATCGAGTACGGCGAGCCACTCAGCACTAATGAAGGTATTTCCGATTTACCGTCTGAGTTCACGCTACAGCAGAACTACCCGAACCCGTTCAACCCTACTACGCAGATTCGTTTCGAACTGCCGGAGTCTGCTCAGGTAAGACTTGAGGTCTACAACCTGATGGGACAGCGCGTAGCCACGCTTGTAAACGAAAACATGAGCGCAGGAACGCACTCCGCAACATTCGACGGAGCTTCCCTTGCAAGTGGTATGTACCTTTACAGACTGCAAGCCGGAACAACCGTATTAACACGTAAGATGATGCTTGTTAAATAAACAACATCACCCCGCGTAACGCTTTATAAAAGGCGCCTGTTCACCCGAACAGGCGCCTTTTTTGTGCCATGAAATTTTTTGCATGAAATTGCTATCTTTTTTTCATTTATCAGTTTATTCATAATTATATTAGAAGGAACTAACACTTCAACATACATCGGCTTAAAAAAGCTTTACATGGCTAAGAAAGTAACGCTGAAGCATATTGCAGAAGATTCAGGACTGTCGGTATCAACTGTATCAAGAGCGCTGGCAAGAACGGGCAAAATCAGCAGCGAAAATGAAAAAAAGATTTTTGAAAGCGCACAACGTTTAAACTACCCGCTATCGGTTGTCGATACGCCATGGGAGCTCCGCGAAACGGTAAATATTGCGATTGTTACACATTTTTATACCGGAGAATTTTTTTCGTCCTTGTTTTATGGGTTCGATGCTGCCACCAAAAACACCAAGGCAACCGTGCGCCTCATGAGCGTGGCAAACGCTTCTTCAAGTGCAATCGAAATTATTTCAGGACTAAAAAGTGCAAATTTTGACGCAGCCGTAGTCTTTCTGCCCGACTTTAAGGAACAAGACTACCATGATTTGCTCGAAGCCATACCCGACAATTTCCCATTAGTTTCTGCCGCACCTATAGTAAGCCCGGTACTGGATACCGTAACTTTCGATCATTACAGAGGCGGCTATCTCGTGGCAACTCATTTTGAGGAGCAGGGATTTAAAAAAGTCGGCATCATTAAGGGGCCGTCTGCCAAGTCCGAGGCTTTACTTCGTAAAAACGGGTTTTGGGATTATGTTGCTGGCTCCAATACCCTTTCGGCCGTATGGGATTATAAAGGAGACTATTCACTTGAGTCAGGCATCAAAGCTTTTGAAGACTATCAGAAGGCCGAAGTTAAACCTGAGGCGATTTTTTGCAGTAACGACGACGTAGCCATTGGCTTCATGCACAGCGCTGTGCGTAACGGAGTACGGATTCCTGAAGATGTAGCTATCGCCTCCTTCGATGATTTGCCTAAATGTGAGTATTACACGCCTTCCATTACCTCTGTAAATTCGCCCTATACCCGGCTGGGTGAAAAAGTGATCGAGCTCATCCTGGACAGATTAAAGGAAGAAGGCACAACCCGGCAGAGTGGATATACAAGCCTGGTACCTGTTTCTCTCAGCGTTAGGGAAAGCTCATTAAAACCAACGAACGGAACTTCAGATCGACACTAAGAAAGATTCATGAATCTCTCAGACGCTTCGGCGCAACAGCCAGATAACAACTCAAAAACCAAAAATACCAAGCCCCCCTTCAGAGACGCATCACTTCCGGTTAACGAGCGCGTGGAAGACCTTTTAAAACGCCTGACTGTCTACGAAAAAATCGGGCAAATGACCCAGCTCGACATCACCCTGATTAACACCACCGGAAAGCAGGAAGACGTCGTGCTCAACCCCAAAAAAGCCCGCAAGCTTCTAAAGGAACATCACATCGGGTCTTTTTTAAATGGTGAAGCCGTTGAGCCCGAAGCCTGGTTTTCGTTCGCAGATCAGCTCTCCCGAATCGGGATTGAAGAACATCGCCTTGGTATCCCGCTTATCTTCGGCATCGATCATATTCACGGGGCGACCTATGTGCAAGGTGCCACGTATTTTCCGCAGAGCATCAACCTGGGGGCTACCTTCAACCCGGAGCATGCTTTTCAGACCGGACGGATTACTGCAATCGAATCGGCCGATCTGGGCCACCACTGGATTTTTTCGCCCGTTCTGGATATCGCCACCAATCCGCTTTGGCCTCGATTCTACGAAACCTATGGCGAAGACCCGTATCTTAGCAGCATGATGGGCGCTGCCCACGTTAAAGGCATTCAGGAAAACGCAGAGACATCACCGTTTAAACAAGCCGCCACGGCTAAGCACTTTCTCGGATATTCTGATCCGCATTCCGGCTGGGACCGTACGCCTGTCAGGCTATCTATGCAGGAGATTCATGAGTTCCACCGGCCGTCGTTTCAGAAAGCAATCGACAGCGGTCTCAAAACGGTGATGCTCAACAGTGGTGAAATCAACGGGGTTCCGGTTCATGCCTCGCATGAGATTCTCACTACCCTGCTTCGCGATCAGATGGGCTTCGAAGGCGTGGTGGTTACCGACTGGGATGATGTAGCCAAGCTTGAAGATTTCCACTACACGGCCGAAAATTTCAAGGAAGCCACCTACGACTCCGTGATGGCGGGCATCGATATGTGCATGACGCCCCTCCATCTCAAATTCAACACCTCGCTCAAGGAGCTGGTTGATGAAGGCCGTATTTCCGAAGAGCGCCTCGACCTGTCCGTCCGCCGGATCCTGAAGCTCAAATTCGAGCTTGGCTTATTCGAGCATCCGCACCCCCGCAGCGACCGTTTTGATCGTATAGGAAGTTCCGAAAACAGGCAAAAAGCTCTTGATGCTGCCCGGGAATCCATCGTGCTTCTCAAGAACGAGGGTGATGTGCTCCCGCTAGAAAAGCCGGCTAAAATTGCTGTATTCGGCCCCTCGGCAAACAGTCGCCGAAACCTGTGCGGCGGCTGGACCATCAAATGGCAGGGCGGTCGGGAAGAGCAGTTTCCGGAAAGCATGAAAACAATTTTTTCGGCTCTTCAGCAGGAGTATGCTGATGCCGAAGTCAGCCATTTTTCTGAAGCCGATCTCGAATCCGCTTTTTCCGGCGGTGAAGCCACCCAAAAAGATTTTGTCAAACGCCTCGACAGTTTCGACCTGATCATTTACGCAGGTGGTGAAGAGCCGTATACCGAGTTCGTTGGCAACATCACCGACCTGAAGTTGCCGGAAGAGCAAATCAACGAAATACAGTTTATCAGCAAAGCGAAATCGCCGCTCGCTCTGATTCTCATCGAAGGTCGCCCACGCCTGATTAACGATGTAGCCGAACAAGCTGATGTCATTATCTTTGCCGGACTTCCCGGCTTCGAAGGCGCTGAGGCCATTGCCAATATCCTCAGCGGGAAGGTGAACCCGAGCGGGAAAATGCCGTTTTCCTACCCGATGAGCCCGAATCATTTTTTACCCTACAATCACAAGAAGAGTCAGCTCTATTTCTTCGATCCGGAACAGGCCAATCAGATTATTCAGGGCAATCAGTCCTCCTCGCTTTTTGCCTTTGGTGAAGGCCTCAGCTACACAAGCTTCCGGTATTCTGGACTAAAGCTAAACGATTCAGAAATGCCGGCTTATGGCCAGATTTCGGCCAGCGTAACCATCACCAATACAGGAAAGCGTGATGGAATGGAATCGGTGCTTTGGTTTACTTCCTGCCATTTCGGAAAAATTACGCGTCCGATCAAAGAGCTCAAAAAGGCCGAAAAAATCACCCTGAAACCCGGCGAATCCAAAACGCTGCGCTTCGACATCACTCCCGAGCATCTCTCTTATCCCGATGCCGAAGGCAAACCCGTTCTCGAACGCACCGGCTATACGGTGAGCGTTGGCGACCAGAGCGGGGAGTTCAAAATCCCGAAAGGTTAATTTGGCTCAGAAGCACTTGATTAGCGTTTGAGTGCTTCGCACTGTTTGGGGTTTGGGGTTAGGAGTTTTTCACAATCACCCAGTCATCCCCTCACCCACTCTTTCTCAGATTTTTTGTCATTTACTATTCAACCTCTTTGCCCGAATTCGAAAGACCTTAGACCTTAGACCTTAGACCTTCGACTAATTTCTTGCACAAAATTCACATATCAGATATCGTATATCTGCCGACTTTCGACTAAATTCACCCAAAACGATCCGCAAGCCTATTAATAAGGTAGCCGCTTTCCTTTAGGGCCTGATCGGCAAAATCGCCGAAGAAATCGGTGGCCGTTTCAAATTCGCGCACGAATGCTTTTTTGTCGCCTGACTTCACCATTTCGGCTAACTGCGAATGGTGTTCGAGGAAATCCTTGAGCAGGGTGATGCGCTCCTCGTCTGAAAACACGATATCGGCATAAAGCGAGGCATCCTGAGCAAAAATCCGGCCGGTCATCATCAGTTCGGCACGGTAGATGGGCGAGCTGAAGTCCAGCATGTCCTCCGGCTTGAGATCGTGCCGGTTCATGAAGGATGCATGCAGAAGCGCCACAAAGTGCCTCAGGCCCTGAACCAGATGCATTGCGCGGTCGTGCAACTGAGCGTCTGCCCGTTTGATGCGCATGCCCCAGAGCTCAAACTGTTCAATCAGCCACTCGCCGGCTTCTGCATCGCGGCCTTCACAAACTACCATCAGCTGACGCGAAACCTGTCGCATATCAGGTCCGTGCATCGGGTGAAGTCCCAGCACCGGCCCATCATGGGAGTCCAGCATTGCCTGCACATAGTCGGCCTTCAGAGAGGTGAAATCACACAGGATTTGTCCGGAGCTTAGATGCGGGCTCAGATCGCCAATCACCTTTTTTGTGAGGTGAATGGGTACGCTTAGTATGATGGCATCCGCGCCTTCAACCAGCTCCTGCGCGTTCGGCCAGTCGTTTTTGTCGAGGGTGCGCACATTATGACCCGATTTCTTTGCGAGTCTGGCGTACAGGCTTCCCATTCCGCCGGCTCCACCGACAATCAGCCAGGTTTTAGGCTGCGGCGTGGAGCTCGGGAATGTCGCTTCCGACTGATTCGCCCGGGAGGCGCTCATCATCATACGAAGAAAATCCTCGGCCCATTCCGGGTCCAGCCCGTTGGCTTCGGCCTGCCTGCGGAAACGAACCGTTTTTTCATCCTCGCGGCCCGCCACGTAAACAGGTATCTTATCGGCTTTTTTGGCATCAACCACGGCCTTTACCGTTTCCTGACGCCTCGACAGCAGTTCCAGAATGGAGGCATCAATATCGTCCAGCTGTTCGCGCAGCTGATTCAGGGTACTACTCATGTTCTCATAGCTTTAATGTGAAATATTCGGATCAGAATATAAGATTTACGGAAGATCTTTGATAGCTGATTGATGATTGGGGATCTTTGAATGGAAGGCAGGACGCAAAGAAGCGCGGATTACCTCGCAGATTTACGCAGAAGATTTGGCTCATTATTCCGGAAACCTGCGGGGCTTCATGCCGTATGAGATGTATGGAGCTGATGCAGACTCCTGATTATCCTTCACTGACTGGTTTGAATTATGAGCATTTTTAGAAATTTCGGATTCTGGTGGCTGGCGCTTTTAGCGGGCTCGGTAATTGTCTCGGCCCTCACCTCACAGCACATCACCCTTACCGGCCTTTTGATGAGCACGTTTGCCCATCTGCTGTTCGCCGTTTTCGTAAGCGGACTCCCCTGGATTGTGTACAGGCTTTTAAACAAGCCACTCACTCAGGAGCAGCTCATGGCAACCATCACCGTGGGATGGCTCGTTCTGGCAGTCGGGAATTTACTGGTGATGCCGTAAGAGTTTTGAGTTTTGAGTTCTGAGTTTACTAATTTCATAAACATTAAATCACCTTTTTACTTATGTTAGCGGAGGCTGTAAAGTACGACTACAGCTATTATAATCAGATCTTTAGCCATTTCAGTTTTATCATCCTGCTTTATGAAATCAGTATACATCACCCTTTTTGCACTTTTTCTTGTTTTCACTTGCCCTGCTGCCAACGCTCAGGAAAACACAGCTCAGGATTTTCCCGGTCTCGAAGAAGTAACGCTGCGGGGCAGAATGCTCCATGCTTATGATCAGGCTGCCTGGCACGGAACCGATGCCGTTCGCCCCTTAATGCAGGATGTTCAAAATCTGGGTGAGTTGATTAGCGGATACGTGGTAAAACATGAGAATAACCATTTCCATGTTGGTTTCGGGCGACTAAGCGAGGATAAATCTGAGTTTATTACAGTCTTTGAGGCCTATCTTGATAACCAGTATTCGGTAATGGAAGTCTTCAAGCATGAGGAGCCCGTTTACAGTACATGCTTTTACCACGACGCCATGATGGCCCGGCAAGCGGTACTTGAAGGTTTTGACCCACCGGAGCAGGTAGCCTATAATACAGCTGTGATTCCCGGACCAGGTGATAGTATCTACGTCTTTATGATGCCTGCTCAACCGGCCATAAATGTCTACTACTTAGGCGCTGATTTCAGATATACGTTCGATACAACATCGGCAACAATCACAGATACTACACGCCTGCACAACAGCATGCAAACCATCGACCTCAGATCCCAGGCCCCGTTAACAATGTCAACTGCTATCCTCACGGACATTCCTACAGAAACGGATGTCTTTTTTGCAATCAGCAGGCCCCCATCGCCAAGAGGTCAACCAAACCACCTTGTTATTGTTGAGGATGGAGTGTTTCTGATTGATCAGCGGGGTAATATTTCATATATGGATCGTAGTGAAATAAATCAGGGTCAGCCGGAAATAGATTCCAACCAACCCTGACTTTATAAAGAGAAAAAGCATTATCTGACTAAAAAGTAGCTTTCGCCTCTACTCTTTGTACACCACGCCGCCTTTCATCACGAAGCCCATTTCCTGAAGAATGGTGATGTCATTCAGCGGGTTTCCGCTTACGGCGATGATATCGGCCTGCATGCCCGGACGGATGCTGCCAATCTGATCTTCCAGACCCAGCACGCCGGCAGCCACGGTTGTTGCGCTTTTGATGGCTTCCATTTCAGGCATTCCAACCTCAACCATGTACTCAAACTCGCGCGCGTTCAGCCCGTGAGGGAACACGCCTGCGTCGGTACCGAAAGCGATGGGCACGCCAAAGCTGTAGGCTTCAGCAAATGTATTCTGAATGAGGGGACCAATTTCGCGGGCCTTGGGACGCACAACCGGTGGGTAGTATCCGTCAATTTCGGCCATTTCAGCCACCCATTTTCCGGCGGTGATGGTCGGCACATAAAAGGTGCCGCGATCGACCATGGCGCGCATCACCGCTTCATCCATATAGGTTCCGTGCTCGATGGTGAGTACGCCGGCCTCAACCGCGCGAAGCATGCCTTCCTGACCGTGCGCGTGAGCCGCCACGTGCATGCCGTAATCCTTAGCGGTCTGAACAATGGCTTCAAGCTCATCCATCTGAAACTGCGCGTTCTGTCCCGATGCGGCCAGACTCAGCACCCCGCCCGTAGCTGTAATCTTGATATGATCCGCGCCGTTTTTGTATGCATTCCGAACGGCCTGTCTGGCTTCACTTTCGCCATTCAGAACGCCTCTGTCCGGCCCCGGATCTTCGACCATATCACGTCTCCAGCCGTTGGTCGGGTCTGCGTGTCCGCCCGTGGTAGCCAGCGACTTGCCCACTGACAAGATTCTCGGCCCAACCGCAATTCCCTCATTGATAGCGTTGCGCAGGGATGTATTCACATGATTTCCGCCCAGATCGCGCACCGTTGTGAAACCCGCTTCCAGCGTGATTTCAGCGAAGTGAGCCGCCCGGAACGCATAGTCCGCCTCGTTCATGGTGAAACGGTCCATATAGGCCGTAGGGCTTGTGGTTGATTCAAAATGGACGTGAAGATCGATGAAGCCGGGCATCACGGTATGAGCCGAAAGATCGATCAGGCGCTCATCATCGGCGGCGGCGCGGAATCCGTTTTCGATGGCGGTAATCCGGTCGGCCTCTATGATGATGGTTACATCTGAGCGCACATTATCGGAATGGCCGTCGATCAGGGTCCCGGCATGGATAAGAGTTCGGGCGGGCGTTTCGTTGTCAGGAGTTTGGCCTTGAGTGTTGCTATAAAGAGAAGCAACTAAAAAGGCCAGCCCTGCAAAGAAAATCAGTAGCTTGGTAGCGTTCATGACAATACGGTAGTTAGTTAAGTGTTTTGGCAATAGTCTCAATGTAGAAGAATTCGGCAATGGTGGCAAAAATAAAAAAGCTTCTCTGCGATCTTTGCGATTCATCTCTGCGCCTTTGCGAGCACCCTATTTCACGCAGAGGCGCAAAGGTTAATCGCAAAGGCCGCTAAAGGTTGTTTACGAACTATTTAGGATTTGGCGGATACTGTCTCTTTCTGTAAAAAACATCCTCTTTCCATGAAGCTGGGTTATCAATTATGTATTGTTCTATTTTTCTACGAGACTTTTCATTCCTGATGATATGGTCATGAAACCTTTCCTGCCATTCGAAATCAGGATTAATCTCTCTGGACTGTTTAGTTACGGTGGATTTGAATCCACGCATTATTGATGCCAAATTTTTAGATTGTGGCCCAAATGAATTTGCCGTTTTATTCTGAATCGAATCCTGGATTCCGCAATTTGATAACGGCGGTGTAGAGACGCGATGCATCGCGTCTCTACGGTGGGTGTTATCTTCCTCCAGAGGTAATTCTAAGCGGGTGTTATGCTTGTTATCCCCAATTCCAATAATCATGTGTAGATGATTCGGCATAACCACAAATTCACCCATCGTTAAATTCATATCTGGTCGTATTTCAAATGTCCTCTTCCATTCATACTCTGCGATTGTGCCGATTTCTGACAAGATGACTTTCCCATTGATTCCATTTCCGAACCAGCAGACTTTATGTTTTGTGCAAACCGTGACATAATACAATGCCGACCAACCATAATCCCACCTCTTTAGCCTTGCTGAGTCTATTCTGTACCTGTTTTGAAACTTAGTTGTATCTCTGATCATGATATTATTATGCTATGTAATGAACCAATATTAACCTTTACTCCTTGCCCCTAAATGCCCCCTTCGACTCCGCTCAGGGGGCGGTATTGGCATGACTCTGAGTTTAGATACCATCCACCGCTGGTTCAGCGGAGTCGAAACCAGCACTCTTGATTAGTGCTATATGATATCTCGTTTTCCGTCATATCAGGTGAATTTTTATCAATTCTATTAATCCATAAATAACACATAATCAATAATCTACATATTTATCCTTAAAAACAAACCACACCCTCTTTTGCGCCTTTGCGAACTCCTCTGCGCCTCTGCGTGAACCCCGAACGAAATCACCCAGAATTGCATTTATTTGTTTAAACAACTAAATATTCTCACTTCCTTTATACCCGCAATTATTATGGAAAAATACCGCATCAATCCCGACAATGGGCTGGAGTTTGGGCTGTACACTCTGGGCGATCACCTGCCGGATCCTACGACCGGAAAACGCATTTCGGCTCAGCAGCGACTGAATGAAATTATTGAGCTGGCCAGGCTTGCCGAACAGGCGGGTCTTGAGTTTTTCTCTGTGGGTGAAAGTCACCAGGATTACTTCACCACGCAGGCGCATTCGGTGGTGCTGGGTGCCGTGGCGGCCGCTACGAAGACCATAAAAGTTTCGAGCTCATCGACTATTGTGAGTACGCTTGATCCCGTTCGTGTGTTCGAAGATTTCGCTACGTTGGATTTGTTGTCAGACGGACGCGCAGAAATCATCGCCGGTCGCGCATCACGGGTTGGCAACTTCGGCCTGCTTGGCTTCGAACTGATTGATTACGAAGCACTGTTCGAGGAAAAATTCGAGCTGCTGCTCAAAATCAACGAAAATGAGGTCGTCAATTGGGAAGGCACCTACCGGGCGCCCCTGGAAAATGCCCGCATCCTGCCGAGACCTAAAAACGGAAGCCTGCCCATCTGGAGAGCCGTTGGAGGAACCCCGGCCAGCGCTATGAAGGCCGGACGCGCAGGCGTGCCCATGATGCTCGCCATGCTCGGCGGACCCGTAAGCAACTTCAAACAGACCATCGACCTGTATCGTCAGGCGGCGACTGAAGCCGGCAACGATCCGGCGGAGCTACCGGTCGGCACAACCGGATTTCTTCACGTGGCCGAAACCTCGCAAAAGGCCGTGGCCGAAATGCATCCCCATATTGATGAAGGCATGAAGCTCACCAACGGACGCGGTTTTCCCGCGGCGGCTTTTGCACAGGGCGCGCATCCCCACAACGTGATGAACATCGGCAGTCCGCAGCAGGTAATCGACAAAATCCTGTATCAGCATGAGCAGTTTGGCCATCAGCGCTACATCGGCCAGATGGACTTCGGCGGCGTACCATTCGACCGCCTGATTCGCAACATCGACATCATAGGCGAAACCATCTTGCCGGAAGTCAAAAAACACACAAAAGCAGCGGTAAAGGCCTGAAGCTAAGTCCAACTTAAGATCCAGACTTCATACATAAATTTCGCAAAGGCGCTCATCATCTCCTGCGTCTTTGCGAAACCTTCCTCGCCTCTGCGTGAAAGAAAAACTTTCGAAACCATCAGCTTTCATTTAACGGCTTTTGGTCGTAATTTTGAATTCTGCCTGCTTTACAAAATCAGGCAACAATTGCCGAAGTAGCTCAGCTGGTAGAGCAACGCACTCGTAACGCGTAGGTCGTCGGTTCAAATCCGATCTTCGGCTCGG
>Ga0207421_10000841_pt1 | contig 39997 bp, 33 predicted proteins | sample SodLakKL_010_SED_4_FD_187542 | JGI IMG/M metagenome (GOLD analysis project Ga0207421, IMG submission 187542) | Alkaline sediment microbial communities from Lake Tanatar, Kulunda Steppe, Russia - 8KL_010_SED (SPAdes) (version 2) | ecosystem: Environmental > Aquatic > Non-marine Saline and...
GGGTATATATTGTAAGTTCTTATATTATAATGATTTATATAAATGCGAGCGAGAGGAGTCGAACCTCCAAGGGCTATTGCCCACCAGGACCTAAACCTGGCGCGTCTGCCAATTCCGCCACGCTCGCAGCCGACAAGCACAAGTATTATAACCATCAAAGCTGGCCTTACAACTATTGTTATTCGTCCACAGCCGTGTCAGAGTTTTTATCATCTCCTTCGTCTAAATCAGCCTCTGATATTTTCTCGATGCGTTTCTCGGCCTTTGCGAGTATATCCCTGCAATGTCGAATCAGCTTCATTCCCCGCTCGTACTGCTGAAGTGAGTCCTCCAACGATATCTGTCCCTGTTCTATCCTGCTGACTATTTCCGTGAGCTGGTCTATCGACTGTTCAAAATTAAGTTTTTCAATGTCCTTGTTTTTATCATTTTTAGCCATATTTATTTCCTTGTTCGCAATGAGCCTTTATGCTACTGCCCATTTTCTCTGTTTCTGACCTGACTTTCAATAAATTTCCGCCCTGTCAATTCAGTTACCAATAAATCTCCGATTTCCACATCTTCAGGCTGCCGCAAAACCTTTCCGTCTGTCTTATTGCGGGTAATACTATAGCCCCGCTCAAGCACCTGGCGCGGATTCAGGCCGCCAAGGCGATTTTCCCTTGCGGTAAGTACCATGCCTTTGCTGCGGGCAAGTTCCCGCATTGCCGCTTTTGCTCGCTCCTCAACTCGCTCCATCTGTAGTAATTTATTCGCTAGCATCGGCCCAGGCTCCACTCGAACCATCCTACGTTCGAGAGCTTCAATTTCCCTCTTGCGACCGGTAAGTATGCAGCGTGAAGCATCTTTCAAGCGAGAGGCGAAACTTTCAGTCTGCAAAGCTTTGCTGCTAAGCAATCGATGAGGCTCGATTTTGGCCACTTCCATATACATTTGATGCAAAAGCTGCCGCACCTTGGCCGTATAATAGCCCATCTGCTCTGACATTTGCCCACTCAAGACATCGAGCTGCTGCTGTCTGTGATGCACCGCAAGCAATGGGTTGCGAAAGGCCGAGCTTGCCATCACCTCGCAAAGCTTCCCTTCACATTCATCCAGGCGTCCGCGAAGCCGCATCTCCAGCCTGTCCTGCCAATGCCCAAGCATATCCAGCACCTCACGGATATCCGGCACCGCAGCTACACCCGCCTTAGTCGGAGTCGAAGCCCGCGCGTCAGCGACAAGATCCGCAATCGTAACATCTACCTCATGGCCAACCGCACTGATAATCGGAATTTCACAGTTATATATCGCCCTTGCGACCGCCTCTTCGTTAAACACCCACAAATCCTCACGCGAACCGCCGCCTCGGCCAACTATGAGAACATCCAGCCCAAGTCGCTTATTGCAGCGAGAAACATTCCGTATAGCTGCGGCAATGCCCTGCGCCGCCTCCTCTCCCTGAACCGGCACCGCATACAGATACAACTTCGCACAGGGCCAGCGGCTGTAAATGCTGTCTGTAATATCTTTTACCGCCGCCCCTGAAGCACTGGTCAATATCCCGATGCGCCGAGGGAATCTCGGAAGCGATTTCTTATGCTCATCCGCGAACAGCCCCTCAGCTTTTAGCTTTTTATAAATCTGTTGAAAAGCAAGCTCCAGAGAACCCAAACCCGCCGGCTGCATCGACTCGACATAAAACTGGTACTTACCCTGCGGAGGATAAACATCTATGTATCCTGCTGCCGCCACAGCAAGTCCGTTTTCGATATCAAATCTGAGTTTCCTGCCGCTGCTTCGCCACATCACACAGGGTAATTGACATTTATCATCTTTCAGGGAAAAATAACTGTGTCCGCTGTGGTGTCTTTTCCAGTTAGTAATTTCGCCCTCTACCGTTAAGCGTCCGGGCAGATGGCCGGCAAGGACATTTTTTATAAGACCCGTAACCTGGCTGACGGAATAGATTTTCCTTTCATTTGCTTTCATAAGCACTCATTATAACGCCTGTTTTAGCTCAATACCATGCTAACAGTATTAAAAACCTGTTTTTTTCTTGACATAGGCGTATTATTCCTGATATACTAAGCTGAGAAAGAAAGACACATTGGGGCTGCCTGAAAGAATCTTTAATCGAAGGCAAATTGATGGAAAGAGGGTGAAAATGACAGCTTGGTTGCAAACCTTTGCCGTTATCGCTGTAATCATTTGCTCAACTATTGCCGCCTACAAACTCTCCACAACTAAGGGCAATTACTGGCTTATCGGCTATGGCCTCTCGCTTGTGTTCATACTTATACTTGCCGCGGTAAGATTCTATGTTCGCCTTAACTTCATCTGGCCAATCTCATGGCTGATGATAGGTAGGGTCAGATTTGTTGTTTTCGCGATTTTCATTCCCTTGGGAATAATCACACCATTACCCAAGCTGCGAACCAGGCGTGCGAAAGTCGCACTTGTTTCTCTTATGTCTGTAACGCTATGCTGGTTTGCGATAATGCCGTTTCTCTCGGCGGCTGTTATGAGGCCTTATTTTTCCAGTATAGGCAACCGAATCGACACCGACGGCGTGTGTTTTCAAACCACCAACTATACCTGCGGCCCTGCCGCTGCTGTTACCGCACTTAAGCGTCTGGATCTTCCCGCTCACGAAGGGACTCTGGCTGTGTTGGCATATACCACTCCAATGACCGGAACAATACCATCGGCGCTGGCCCGCGCCATCAAACAGCAATACGCTGATACCGACCTGGAGATAACATACGAATATCTGCTCTCGATCGACCAACTGGCAACGGCCGATGTCTCACTCGTAATGGTCAAATCGAGCTTGCTCTCAGACCATTGTATCGCCGTTCTGGAGGTAACGCCTGAGAATGTTACCTACGCTGATCCGGTCTATGGGGTGCATACTATAACCCGCAGCGAATTCAAACAAATCTGGCGATCAATGGCCATCCTGCTATCCAGGCCGTCTTTGGCAACCTGAAAGTAAACGATTGGACATTTCTCGGATTGGCGCAATTTCTACTAAATGAACACGCCCCGTTGAAAAACGGTATTGCTTTTGGAAACAGCAACACTGAAAAACCGTGGATTTTAATTACAAAACCTGTAAACTGCTTCTTATGAAAAACTTTTCATTACTTATAAAGCCGTCAGGCTCTGACTGCAACCTCGACTGCCTTTATTGTTTTTATAAAAATCGAGACCCGCAAATCGGCATGGGCCGACAGCGTATGAGCTATGAAGTACTGGATAAGCTCATAAAAGATTTTCTGGCACTGGGTCTTAATAGCCCAAGTTTCGCCTGGCAGGGTGGTGAACCTATGCTTATGGGGCTGGATTTTTATAAAAAAGTGGTTGAACTTCAGAAAAAATACTCCCAGCCGGGACAGGTTATAAGCAACGCTCTACAGACCAACGGGGTACTTCTGGACGACAAATGGTGCTCTTTCCTGAGTGAAAACAGTTTTCTTGTCGGCATTAGTCTTGATGGGCCGGAAGATTTACATGATTACTATCGCATAGATTTGGGCGGCAATGGCACTCACAAAAGGGTAATCGCGGCAATTGAAAATTGTAAACGGCATAATGTTGAATTCAATACGCTGACTCTGGTTAACCGCAAAACCGGCGATGAACCCGACCGGATTTTTGATTTCCTGCTGGAAAATGATGTTACTTTTGCACAGTTTATTCCTTGCTTTGAAATCGATCCTTCGACTGGTGAAGTTGCTGAGTTTTCTGTCGATCCTGAGCAATACGGTGATTTTCTCTGCCGTTTATTCGATCGGTGGTACGAATATGGCCCGGAAAAAATCAGCATCCGCGATTTTGAGTCAATGGCATCATTTTACCTTGCCGGACACCATACGATATGCACCTATGGCCCAAAATGTGATCACTATATCGTTATAGAACATACCGGCAATGTTTATGCCTGCGACTTTTTCGTAAATTCTGAGTTTCACCTTGGAAATATTTTTGACACTCCGATAGAAAAGCTTGCGAGCTGCCCTGCCAAACGGAATTTTGCGCGTTTTAAGAAAAAAAATCCGACAAATTGCCTTATCTGCCCACACCGTGATATCTGCCGAGGAGGTTGCCCAAAAGACCGTTTAAAAGACGGCAAGGTAGCTTTTGACGGGTTGTCATATCTTTGCCCGGCTTACAAGAAATTCTTCACTTACGCCAAACCGCGCCTTGCCCAGCTTGCGGCAAAAGTCCAGTCAGGCCAATTTGAAACTCAAAAACCCATGCCATGAAACTGAGAGTATGTTTTCAATTGACATTCACCTTTTTTTACAATAAGATGCATTTTCAATATTAGAATGGCAGGATTTATGTAAATCCCTTTTTTTATTGAGCTTAATAGTAGGACCAGCGGAATTCACAATAGAAACCCGCAATCATATTTTGGAGAACAATTAGATGTTGAACAGCAAAATTTTAATGGGGATACTTTTTTTGACTGTAGTGGTTGCCGGAGTCAGCTATGCCCAGAGCCTCGAAAGCGATTTCAACAATTATCTTCATTACACCAGGATAGCCCGTCTGGATCTGGCGAAAAGCTACGCCGAGGCTGTTATTGAAAGCGATCCTGAGCCGACGGAACTTCTTGAACTTATACAGGAAAATCGGCAGGGCTACCAATTGATGCAGAGGATTGTCCAAACCGACCAGGAGCCTGAACTGGTCGATTTAACTCAAAAAATGCTCGATATAGCTGAAAAGGGCAGATATCTGCGTCGCAGCGATCCGGAAATAATCAGTCAGGAAATCCAGCGTCTTAGCACTACTTTGCGCGGGAGAATGCAGGCTACTGAGCGTCTGCGAAATTCCGGACAGTATGCTATTCCTTTTATGATAGCAGCACTCTCTGATGAAGAACGAAAAGATGAATGGCCGCACATTGTAGCTGCGCTGCCTGAAATAGGCAGACCGGCGATAAGACCGCTTGTGGCCGCGCTGCGGACTAACAATATTAATGTGAAGATAGAAACAATAAACGCCCTCGGTAAAATCGGTTACCCACAGATATTACCGCATCTGAAATATATCGTTGAAAACGAAAGCTCCAGCGAACTGGTAAGGCTGGCAAAAGAGGCTATTAATAAAATCGACCCATCGGCTATGGATGTACCTGCCGCTGAGCTTTTCTTCAAACTTGCAGAAAATTACTATTACCACACGCCGTCTCTGGCGCCGTCTTCGGACGCCGAATACGCCAGAATATGGTTCTGGGACACGGACAAGGCCGCACTTATAGGCAAGGAAATCAACAAAGAATATTTTCACGAGTTAATGGCGATGAGAGAAGCTGAATGGTCATTGAATGCCGACCCTTCGTTTGGCCCGGCCATAAGCCTGTGGCTTACAGCTTATTTTCAGGCAGAATCGACAGGTCTCGATATGCCCGAGTACCTTACAAACCCCGCCAGGCCGATAGCGGTTGTGTACGCCACAATGGCCGGACCGGAATACATCCATAAGGCGCTGGACAGAGCCATCAACGATGATAACGAATATGTCGCACTTGGTTGCGTTCTGGCACTGGAGCGAACCGCCGGCGAGGAATCGCTGATGTATCGGGTGGGTGTTTCACAGCCTTTGATCAAGGCACTGTCATTTGAAGACATAGCCGTCCGTCATAATGCCTCTATCGCTATGGCAAAAGCCAATCCACGCGAAGACTTTCCCGAGGCCTCACTTGTTATAAAAAATCTTGTCGAGATTCTAAAGGAATCACCCGAAGCGGCTGAAAATAAAACACAGCTGGTTAATTACGAACCCGAAAAGCCCTATGATCTGCGAGCAATTGAATCAATGCTGGAACTTGCCATCGCTAGAAATCAGGTCATAGATGTGTCCCAGGCTACAGATGCGCTTATTGAAGTTACAACCACAAAAAGGTCTCAAATGCGAGTTCTGGCCGGAGAGGTGCTGGCTCGTATCGACAGCCCGCAGGCTCAGCGGGCAATCGCAGATATGGCGCTTTCTACGGACAACTCAACAGAAGTCAGAATCGCGGCATTCAACAGCCTGGCAGTTTCGGCCAAACGCTATGCTAATTTGCTGACTGACAGTCAAATCGAACGGATATACAGACTGGCAAATGATGAGGCAGTAGGTGAAGATATGCGTCGCGAAGCCGCTATTGCATATGGCTCACTGAACTTGCCGCCCGTAAAAGTCAAAGAACTTATACTCGAAAAAGCCGCGTTCAACGAGATTTGATTTGCTTAGCGAAAAATTGGGTTAGAAGCGATTTAGCTCCTGAAGGGGCTTTGACGGCAATATAATAGTGTTACAGGATATTATAAGTTTTCGCATAGCTTGCACGGAGGCAAGGCGATTATGGAGGTCTTGGTTGGGATTGATGAAGCGGGTTTTGGGCCTATACTTGGGCCGCTGGTGGTCTCGGCCTGTGCTTTCGAGCTACCTGAAAACCTGCTCAAAGCAGACCTCTGGCATATCCTGCGAAAAAGCACCGCTAAAAACCGAAGAGCAATCGCCGGTAAATTACTCGTCGCCGACAGCAAAAAAGCGTTTAATCGTTCGCAAGGTCTTGGACATCTTCAGCGTTCGGTGCTTGCTTTTCTATTGGCCGTCGGTTGCAAACCTAGTAACATAAACCAGTTGCTACAGGCGATATGCCCGGCCTGCCAACCTCGTATAGATACTTATCCCTGGTACGCTGCAAATGACCATGCCGAATTATCGGCAAACAACACCGATATCGAAATCGCCGCCGCCTCGCTGGAAAAGGATATGAACGAAAATAGTATGCAATTTCTCGGTATAAATGCTCGCTGTCTTGATGTTGCCTACTATAACCGAATGGTTGAAAACACAAATAATAAATCAAGCGTGCTGTTTTCCTCGGTAGCAGACCTTATAAATCAGGCCTTTGAGTCAACCTCAGATAACTTACAGGTGCTTGTTGACCGTCAGGGAGGACGCAGCCGATACGGTAACACTTTAAGGCGAATGTTTCCCGACTTTGAATTGACGGTAATCGACGAGAACACCAATTGCAGCAGCTATGAAATGAAACTTGGCAATCGAAAGATGCGGATCCACTTCGCTGTCGGCGCCGATGAGCGGTTTATGCCGGTCGCCCTTGCCTCAATGACGAGCAAATATCTGCGAGAACTATTGGTAGAACGGATTAACGAATTTTTCATTGGCCATTATCCCACCCTAAAACCGACAGCAGGCTATTGGCAGGACGGTCAAAGATTCATCGCTGAACTGGAAAAAAATAACACCCATCTTGAATACGACCGGAATATGTTAATCCGATGCAGATAGCGGCATCATTTCACGGCTTTCGTAAACAAACCTGCAAAACCCCTTTGTTCGCGGCTTTTCCAATGGCCTTTGTGATAAGCATAGCTCACTATCAGCGGCAGAACCGATGTTGCCTCTGCATAGACCATCTGTTCATAAACAGTATCCACCTTGCCCCAGGAGCAGGCCTCTTTAAGTGTTGAACTCGAACAAGCGCCGTCGCGCACATCGGCTACAGTTATCTGAACAGCATATTTGTGCATATCAACCTCTTTGCCCAGCACTTCCGCACAGACTACCGTATCCTGCACGAAATTTTTCGGCACGCCTCCGCCAATCATAAACAAACCTGAAACATCCGAATTCATCTTAATCTCGGTCAGCTCGCGAAAGTCTTTTACCGAATCAATAGACAAATGAGATTCAGGGTTTTCGTACTGGTGCTTTACCAGTCCGAATCCAGCACTGGAATCGCTAAACGCCGGACAGAATATCGGCACATCTTTTTCAAAACAAACCTGCACCAGCGAATCTTTCTTTTTAGCGTCGGTGGTCAGATAACGCCCCATTTCCCTGATAAACTCCCTGCTTGAGTATGGCCGCCGCTCAAGTGCGTCAGCAATCTCTTTTATGGTGTTATCGCATGCCTGCAACTGCTCCTCATCTATATATGTATCGTAAATTCTATCGATATACAGACTGCGAAGAGTTTTGTCGTCCACCGCTAATTCGGCCTTGTAATGCTTAAAGCCAAATGCCTCAAAAAAATCCATATCAACAATCGCCGCACCGGTAGCAACAATGGCATCGACCATATTATTCTTCACCATATCCACATAAACCTGCATGCAGCCTGCCGCGCTAGTGCTGCCGGCCAGTGTGAGAATAACCGCGCATTCGGAGTCCTTAAGCATCAGGTTAAATATATCAGCCGCACGAGCCGTATCGCGTGAGGTAAAAGACATATCTCTCATAGAATCAATAATTACCGTAGAGTCAAACGATTTGATATCAATATGCTTTACCGAATTTTTGAGCAAGTCTTTTTTTTCCATAGGTTATCCCTCAAATTTATATGATAACAGCTTGTAAATCAGTTTCGCAGCCAGAAAATCCGGAGCCTTGTTATTGTCATTGGGACACAACTCCACAACATCAAATCCGACTACATTTTTTCTCTCGAAAACCATCCTCAGAAAATCAAGCGTTTCGTACCAGCCCAGCCCGCCCGGCTCCGGTGTTCCGGTCGAAGGCATTATGGAAGGATCAAACACATCAAGGTCTATCGTTACATAGACTTTTTCCGTTAGCATGTTCAAGGCTTTTAACAGCCGAGTTTTATCTTTGTAAATTTCCTGCGCCAGAATGGTCCTTTGCCTGTCAGCGGCCCGGAATTCATCAGCATCACCGCTGCGAATACCAACCTGCACGACCTCGGCTGCCTCGGCCGCTCTTGCCATAACACAGGCATGATTGTATTTGGAACCTTCATAGCTCTGCCGCAGGTCGGCGTGAGCGTCAAGCTGAAGCACTGTTATATCCGAACCGAAGCACTCGGCGTGCGCCTGAATTGCCCCGATACTGACAGAGTGTTCGCCGCCTATGACTACTGTGAATTTGCCCGACTGCAATTGCGAGCTAACACACTTGCGAACATCCTTGACCATTTTCTCTACGCTGTGCTTCTCTAAAACAGACTCGTGCGTAAAGATACCGCGGAAATAGACCTGTGAATCGGTTTCAATATCATAAAGCTCCATATTCGCTGAAGCCTCGATTATCGCCTCAGGCCCTTTGTCAGCCCCTTTAACCCAGGTGCTGGTCATATCGAAAGGTACAGGCAAAATGCATATACGCGCGTCCTCACGGCCGGAATATTGATCCGGCAGGTCACCATAACTCAAATTACTCCTCATAATCGCTGCCTTTTCATATGAAAGGTTCAATCAAACAGGAACATCGCAATCGCGACGGTCGTTGTCCAGAGCCCTTCCTTGCCGCGAGCGGCCTGGGTTATGTTGCTGGTTCTGATGATAAGGTCTGTCGATCTGTAAACCTGTTCCTTTTCACTCCAGGCAGTATCTGGATCAAACTCAACGCCGAGCGTAGTTCCGAGCATACCGGCGGCAAGGTCTTCTGCCATATCCGCGGCCTGCTGGCTGTTCATCCCGTGACCGTGAACCTCGCTGAGATATCCCCACTGCTGCTTTTCCTTTGGAACTGCGATTCCGATAGAACTGGCCACCAATCTTCCGTGCTCATTTGTGTCGCTTCTGGCCATTACACAAAAAGCAATAGAACCGGGCTGTAAATGCCGAACGCCTGCATCTTTGCTTATAATTTTGCATTTAGGCGGCAAAATTGACGAGACCTGTACAAGGTTCTGGTCGGCTACGCCTGCTTTGCGCAGAGCCTCCTCGAAAGATTTGAGTTTATATTTATGACGACCAACGCCTTTTGTCAGAAATAACTTCGTCGGTACTAAATTCAACATTACAAGTTCTCCCAGATTCAATCTGATGCAAAGTTATTATTTCCTGCGTTTCTTTCTCAAAGGCCTCTCCAGCAAATCGGTTTCGATAACTCTGCCGCTGCGAATGTTGACCTTATATGTTTTAACCTCAAAAGGCCCAAGGTTTACATTTACTCTCTTTCTTATAAGAGGGATGGTTATTGCGGTTTTTCTTTTTTTTCCGGTCGGCTCGAACAGGCGGAAAACAAAACTTTTGTCATTTTCAGCCTGCTTAGCCGCGGTTAGAACCGTTAAATTGTCCGCCAATTTCACCAAGGGTTTGGCTTTTGAGCCCTGACCGGCTGGAAAATAGGGCAGTGTGAACAAGCGTTCGTTTTTTATCTGAGCTTCTCTTTCAACCGCTTCTAAGCGTTTATCGCTCTTGCCGGCATCAAACCAGAACCGGTATTTGCGAACGCCCTGATCTATTCTGGGGAGATACCTGTCGTTCGGCATGTGCAGTTTTTTATCACCAGCACAGGGATGGGCAGAATAAACCGGAGACCGCAAAAGTGTAAGTCGCCAGTTGTTATCGGTAAAGTCTGAGCCGTAAATACCGTCATCGACGCAGGTAATGGCACATTTACTTTTCTGATTTATTACAGCACTCCAACGCTGCGAAACCGCCTCGGTGCCGTCAGTGGGCAATTCCTGCACGCCGTAAGCCGTCTGTCCTATGTAGCGCAGTTTATTGCCTTGCAGCGGTATTTGAAGCTTGAGCATAGTATCTTTCTGGTTCCAGTGGACTATGGTTTCAACACCCATTTCCGTGCCCTCTTTGGGTATGATATAACGCTGGCAAATCGCGGATTCGTCATACTGGAACATCGCCTCAACAACTGTTCGCAATTGCCCGTCCTCTATCACTCGAACCGGCTCAAGTTTGCCAGGCACGCCGGCGAATTTCGCTGCTTTAGTTGGTGACATCAGCTTAAATCTGCCCTCTATGTTCGGGAAACTATCCGTTACCATCCCCCAGGGATCCGCGTCATCCTTAATTGCCAAAGGCTCAAATCCGGAACCACAGATATAACTTTTGTTGTTGGCTGCGTACTCGTCAATCAAGCCGGTAGTGGTGTTTATAGCCACTGTGAGCCTTGAATTACCCAGCTTAATACATTTGCCTGCTGACTTATACTTGACAGGTTCAGGTCTGCTGCCGTCTTTAATTTCACAATCAAAGCGATTCATCTGACCCGGCTTTAACCTGGCTCTGAAAACCACTTTTTTTCGCCATTCCGCATGGATATTGCTAAGCTCCTTTTCAACCTGACTGGCAAGAATCTTGCCATTGCAGTAAACATCCACTTCCTTATAGTCTTCTTTGCTCATGTTATCGGCAAGGCTAAACTCACAGCTAATCACATCCTCGACTTCATAAGGATGATGATTGTAAACAAGCAAAGGAATCCGGCCTGCTTTAGGCTTTTTCTGTCCCGACGCGAGAGCGAAGAAAGCACGAGTCCGAACCCTGGAAATAATATCCAATCCGTGACCGAGCGTATTCCTTGAATCGTATTCGACAGGCTCAATGGCTGAACCCGGCAAAGTGTCATGGAACTCACTCATCATAAGGTCGTGCACCGCCTGGTCAATTTCCTCACGCGGATACTCCATAAGCCCCTGCGCAGAAGCAGTTGAAGACATCTTCTCGGCGGCGAATATCTCATTTTCAAGCTCCCTGTGCATCTGCTTGAGTTTTATCATCGAAGTATAACAGCCGACCGCCCAGGGGTTCAAATCATTGCGGCGATCAGGCAGAGCAGCGGCTTCTTTGAGCATATCTTTTATATAGTTTTCCGGCGTTGAATGAACGATTTCAATTTGGCCGGCATCTCTAATTAGATCGTTAAGGTCTTTAATATCTTTTCTGGAAGGTCCGCCGCCGTGATTGCCCACCCCCCATAGCATAACGCTGACAGGTTCGTGGCCGCGCTTTTCAATATGGGTTAGCGCCTTTTCTCTGGCTTTGCCAAGTTGGCTGGTGTAAGGAAAATCAAAACGCACCGCGGTAACACTTGAGCCGTCAAAGCCGATCCAACGGAAAGTATTGGCAGGCAGGTGCATATTGTCCTCAGCCCGAGGCCTGCCGAAAAGATAGCTATCGTAGCCGCTTTTGGCCAGAATCTGTACCAAGCCTCTGCTGTGACCAAAAGGATCAAAATTGATGGCGGTCGTAACATCCCTGCCAAATTCTTTGCGAAAATAGTTCTTGCCTTTGAGTATCTGTCGAACAAAAGACTCTCCCGACGGCATATTACAATCGGGCTGCAGATACCAGCCCCCCATAATGTGCCATTTGCCCTGCTTGACAAGCTTTTTTATTCTGGCAAGAAGCTGCGGATCATATTCGGCAATCCACTTATACAGGATAGCCTCATTATGATTGAACACAAAGTTGTCATTATTTTCACATATTTCAACCGCCGTGCGGAATGTTGACAGTGTCTCTGCCGCTCCTTCGGGCCATTGCCAAAGCCAGACAGGGTCAATATGAGCATTGCAAATCAAGTGAATTCTATTCTTCTTACTCGGTCCTGGTTTTGAAGCCATATAGGTTCCTAATCTAAAATAAATAAACTATGGTAGGTTGATTCAGTGTGTTTTCACGCCGCGGCCGGCGAGATAGGCTTTTAATTCTGGTATATCGATAGTGTGAAAATGGAATACCGATGCCGCAAGTAGAATCGTCGCCCCAGCCTGTACCGCTTCGTAGAAATGCTCCATCTTCCCGGCCCCGCCGGATGCCACTATTTGCGCAGAACAGGACTGCGACATAGCTCTTATCACAGGCAAATCATAACCTGTCCGTGCGCCATCACCGGCCTTGCTGGTCGGCAGTATTACCGACACGCCAAAGCCGTCAACTTTTTTAGCCCATTCCAAAGCGTCCGCACCCGTAGCTGTCCTCCCGCCGTCTATATAAACCTCATAACCGCTGGGCAGCGAATTGTTCACATCAACATCTATCGCCACGGTGATTTTTTCAGCTCCAAATTCGCCAACCATCTCCCTGATTACATCCGGCCTGCGAAAGGCGGCGCTGCTGGTTGATATTTTGTCTGCACCGGCATCCAGCACAGCAGCCGCAGATGCAACATCACAAATCCCCCCGCCAACCGTAAAAGGCACAGTTGCCACCTGAGAGACTTTCTTGACAATATCGAGCATTGTCGAGCGATTTTCAACCGTGGCTGTTATATCCAGCAGAGCAAGCTCATCAGCCCCCGCATCGCAATAGGCTTTTGCGCATTGAACAGGATCACCAGCATCACGAATATCGACAAAATGAACACCTTTTACCACTCGCCCGTCCTGCATATCCAGGCAAGGCATTATGCTTATCGGCTTATCCACAATAAATTTTCCTTTTCCGTCAGTTTTATGTGATTATTTGAGCTATTGGCCAGCAAACTGCTTGCGCATTTTAACTTTGCAAAAACTTATTTCAAGTTCGCGTTTGACAGCGGGTCGTTTTTTTTGTCTAATCTCGACAATTTGTCTGTCTGTAGGATAATTTAACCCCACATAAACGGAGAACAGAGTATGCCAAAACGCCAGGACATCCACAAAGTAATGATTATAGGCTCAGGTCCCATCATAATAGGCCAGGCCTGCGAATTTGACTATTCAGGCACACAGGCCTGCAAAGCCCTTAAAAAGCTCGGCTACGAAATCGTACTGGTCAATTCCAACCCCGCAACCATAATGACTGACCCTCAGATGGCCGACGCCACATACATTGAACCGCTCAATGTCCCCACACTTACCAGAATCATTGAAAAAGAACGCCCCGATGCCCTTTTGCCCAATCTCGGCGGTCAGAGCGCGCTTAACCTGGCTTCGGAACTCGACAAAGAGGGAATACTTGAAAAAAACGGCGTCAAAATCATCGGCGTTCAGATAGACGCGATAAAAAGAGGCGAAGACCGAACAGAATTCTCAAATACAATGCACAAACTGGGCATCGAAATAGCCAGAAGTAAATGCGCATACAGCGTAGAGGAGGCCGAACAGATAGCAAAAGAACTGGGCTACCCTGTAGTATTGCGTCCTGCTTACACGATGGGCGGAACCGGTGGGGGGCTGGTTTATAATGTGGATGAATTGCGAACAATAACCGCGCGGGGACTCGCTGCCAGTATGGTAGGTCAGGTGCTGGTCGAAGAATCTATACTTGGCTGGGAAGAACTGGAGCTTGAAGTAGTCCGTGACACCAAAGGCCAGAAAGTAACCGTCTGCTTTATCGAAAATGTTGATCCGCTTGGAGTGCATACAGGCGATTCATTCTGCACAGCGCCAATGCTTACAATAAGCGAAGAGCTTCAGCAGCGGCTGCAAAAACACGCTTATGACATTGTTGATGCGATAGGCGTAATCGGCGGCACAAATGTACAGTTTGCCCACGACCCCAAAACCGACAGGGTGGTAGTTATTGAAATCAACCCGAGAACATCACGAAGCTCTGCCCTGGCATCCAAGGCCACCGGTTTTCCCATCGCGCTTATTTCGGCAATGCTGGCAAGCGGCCTGACACTCGACGAAATACCATATTGGAAAAGCGGAACACTCGATAAATATCAGCCGTCCGGCGATTATGTGGTGGTCAAATTCGCAAGATGGGCTTTCGAGAAATTCAAAAAAGTCGAAGACAAACTTGGCACACAGATGCGAGCAGTCGGCGAGGCGATGAGTATCGGCAAAAATTACAAGGAGGCGTTCCAGAAAGCCATCCGTTCACTTGAAATAGGCCGCTACGGACTTGGCTTTGCTAAAAACTTCAATGACCTGTCTCTGGATGAGCTGCTGACAATGGTAGGCACGCCGACCAGCGAGCGACAGTTCATTATCTACGAGGCCCTGCGCAAGGGTGCTACCGTAGATCTGCTGCATGAAAAAACATATATAACCAAATGGTTCCTTCGGCAAATGGCGGAGCTGGTCGAGCTTGAACAGAAATTGCTGGAATACAAGGGCAAGGCAATTCCCGATGAGCTTGTAATCCAGGCCAAGAAAGACGGTTTTGCGGACAGATACCTTGCAAGAATACTGGAGACAACAGAAGAAGATATCCGTAAGCAGCGTATGGGATCTGGCATGATTGAAAGCTGGCACCCCGTTCCTGTAAGCGGAGTTGAAGATGCCGCGTATTACTACTCCACCTATAACGCCGCAGACGAGGTTGCCACAACTGATAATCGCAAAGTAATGGTGCTCGGCGGCGGACCGAACAGAATAGGCCAGGGCATAGAATTCGATTACTGCTGCGTCCACGCCGCTTTCGCCGTCAGGGATATGGGCCTGGAAACAATAATGATAAACTGTAACCCTGAAACAGTCTCTACGGACTACGACACCTCAGATAAGCTCTATTTCGAACCGTTGACCGTGGAAGATGTTCTCAGCATTTACGAAAAGGAAAAACCGGAAGGTCTGATCGTTCAGTTCGGCGGGCAGACTCCTTTGAATATCGCTGGCCAGCTTGAACAAGCCGGCGTTAAAATAATTGGAACCTCTCCCGAAACTATCGATATGGCAGAAGACAGAGACCAATTCAGGGCCATTATGGAAAAACTCGATATCCCGATGCCAGAATCCGACATGGCGGTCAACCTCGATCAGGCTCTGCAAATTGCCGACCGCATAGGCTATCCTCTGATGGTCCGTCCGTCGTATGTTCTCGGTGGCCGTGGAATGGAAATCGTCCACGACGAGCAAATGCTTCGCCACTATGTAACTGCCGCTGTGGATGTTACACCCCAAAGGCCGATACTCATAGACAAATTCCTATCCAACGCTATCGAAGCCGAAGCCGATGCCATTGCCGACGGAACAGACGCATTCGTTCCTGCCGTAATGGAGCATATTGAGCTTGCCGGGGTACACTCCGGCGACTCAGCCTGCGTCCTGCCGCCGGTGTCCATACCGCAAAAACATCTGGACACTATCCGGGAATATACCCGCAAAATAGCAACCGAGCTGAAAGTCATCGGCCTTATGAATATGCAATACGCAATCGCAGATGATAAAGTCTATGTTCTCGAAGCCAATCCTCGTGCATCTCGCACCGTACCGCTTGTTTCCAAGGTCTGCGGAATCTCAATGGCAAACATCGCTACTCAGATTATGATGGGCAAAAAGCTCACAGACTTTGACCTGGAACCGAAAAAAATCAAACATTTCGGTGTAAAAGAGGCGGTTTTCCCGTTCAATATGTTCCCGGAGGTTGATCCTATCCTCGGGCCGGAAATGAGATCAACAGGAGAGGTACTGGGACTTGCCGATTCATACGGCCTTGCTTTTTACAAGGCACAGGAAGCAACGCAGCAGCCGCTGCCGTCAGAAGGAACTGTATTGATAACACTTGCCGATGGAGACAAAAAGGCTATCGTTGAAACAGCCAGGCAATTCAGCGATCTTGGCTTTAAGCTGCTCGCGACCGAGGGAACATTGCAGTTTCTCACAGAAAAAGGAATACCCGCTCAGCAGGTATTAAAAATGCACCAAGGCAGGCCAAATGTCCTTGATGTCATAAAAAATGGCGATGTTCAGCTTATCGTCAATACACCTGTCGGTAAAGAAAGCCAGTACGATGACTCCTACATAAGAAAAGCTGCAATTAACTATAAGATACCCTACATAACAACAACAACCGCCGCCGCTGCCACCGCCAAGGGCATCGCCGCCCGCAAAGCAGGTCAGACTACCGTAGAATCTTTGCAAAATTACCATAAGAGCATTGGCAGGGGATAATTTTTCTTGGCATAAGCCGCAATTTCGTGTAAAGTAAGCGGCTCTTATTGTATTTGGAACAGTTAAATCTTTAATGAAAACCCAATGAAGGAGTAAATTGCAATGCCATTAGTTAACACCAAAAAGATGTTTGAAATGGCCTACAAAAACGGCTATGCCATTGGCGCATTCAATGTCAACAATATGGAAATCACACAGGGTATTATGGATGCCTGCGCAGAGGAAAATGCTCCTCTGATTCTTCAGGTATCCCGCGGCGCCCGCAAATACGCCAAAATAGGCTATCTGAACAAAATCATCGAAGCCGCTATGGATGAATATCCCGACCTGCCGCTGGCGACGAACCTCGACCATGGAGACAGCTTTGATACCTGCAAGCAGTTTGTCGAAGACGGCTTCACTTCCGTTATGATTGACGCATCCGGTGAGCCTTTCGAGGAAAACATTCGCATCACAAAGGAAGTTGTCGATTTCGCACATAAACACAATGTTGTTGTCGAGGCCGAATTAGGCCAGCTCGGCGGTATTGAAGAAGATGTCGTGGGTGTGGATGCTGATGATGTCAGTAAACACCTTGCCGACCCCGAACAGGTACAGGAATTCGTGGAGAAAACCGGCGTCGATTCACTGGCGGTGGCGATAGGAACAAGTCACGGTGCTTACAAGTTTAAAAAAGAGCCGAAACTGGCTTTCGATGTTCTTGAAGAAATCGAGAAACGCCTGCCGGGCTTCCCGCTGGTAATGCACGGTTCAAGCAGCGTACTGAAAGAGTTCAAAGACCTCATCAACAAATACGGCGGAAATATGCCCGACGCTATGGGCGTACCGGAAGATTCAATAAGCAAAGCCGCAAAAATGGGCATTTGCAAGGTCAACATCGACACCGACCTGCGAATGGCGTTAACCGCCAAGATTCGCGAAGTCTTCGCGACAAAACCCGAAGAGTTTGACCCACGCAAATACCTCGGCCCAGGTCGAGAAGCCATCAAGAAGATGGTAAAACACAAACTTCATGTGCTCGGCTGTGCAGGTAAAGCTGACGAATGTAAGTAGTTATATAGCAAGTATTAAGCAAGAGGCTGACAGAGCAGATCTGTCAGCCTCTTTTTTTTATAACAAGATGAAAACCAAAACACACAGTATTTACAATTTTAGCTTTACTTGCTTTTTCTCAACAACATCCGAGTTTCATACGATTGCCCTGTTGACAAATGCATCAAAATACAGTAGTATGATTTTACATTTGATGTTGGGGTGAGGATGACAGTGAACGATTTTTCAATAAAACGGAATCTAACATGAGGAGCAGAAAATGTTTACTCGAAAATACAGAATGATGATTTGCATGGTTTTGGGAGTGATCTTGTTGGCGGCATCCAGCGGAGCGGCCAAAATGAAGGCATTGATTATAGATGGCCAGAATAACCATAACGCGTGGCCAAAAACAACGATTATGATGAAGCAGTATCTCGAAGAAAGCAACCTGTTTGAGGTTGATATTGCTCGCACGCAATATATTTGGAGAGTGGTAGACCGTTATGAGGATTTTCTGCCCCTGGCTGGTGTTGGATCCATGCAGATCGTGGATGACCCAAAGCACGATCCCGATTTCAAACCGGCTTTCAGCGAATATGATGTTGTAGTCTCTAACTTCGGCGCCGGCGCAATCGTGTGGCCAGAAGCGACGCAAAAAGCTTTCGAAGAGTATGTTAAGAATGGAGGCGGATTTGTGGTTGTTCATGCCGCCAATAACTGCTTTCCCCATTGGGATGAGTATAATGTCATGACCGGCCTGGGAGGATGGGAAGGACGCAACGAAGAGAGCGGCCCCTATGTTTATTACAATGATGAAGGTGAGTTGATTCGCGACAAGTCAGAGGGTCGCGGCGGCGCCCACGGACCGCCTCATGTGTTCCCAATCACTATTCGCGTTGACGACCACCCGATAACAAAGGGAATGCCTGAAGTCTGGCTGACTGCCAGGGATGAGTGCTATGCTTTGCTGCGCGGTCCGGCGGAAAACATGACTGTTCTGGCAACCGGTAAAGACCAGACCGACGATGCGCCAACAGATCGCCATGAACCTGCCTTGATGGCAATCGATTATGGGAAGGGACGCGTATTTCATACCATCCTTGGTCACGACGAGCAGTCTTTTGAAGGCGTAGGCTTTATGGTTTCTTTCGTCCGCGGTACTGAATGGGCCGCAGCCGGAGAAGTAACAACGCCCATTCCCGATGATTTTCCAACTGCTGAGGAAGCTACTATTAGAGAGTTTGAGCTCAATGAGCAGCAATGCCGCTAGAGCAATTAAAGTTTAAGTAGCTATGTCTTATCAGTTTTTCTGCTAATGCTTCCGGGCGGCCTGGGTAAAGGCTTTTATGTTTTCAGTACTGACACCATCGGGCATACCCCCGCCGCAGGACAGAATAACATAACGCAAATCATCCAGCGTCGTAAGAGCTTGATGAACACTTTTACGCACATCATCAGGTGAGCCGGCAGCCAGCACATCGCGCGGTGGAATATTGCCAACCAATACTACATTATTTTGCGTCCATTCTTTCATCTGCTCGAGTGAATGCAGAAAACTAAAATTGAACATGTTTATGCCAAGCGAGCTTAAATGCGCAGCGCAAACGCGTCCTTCGGCATCATTGTGCAAAAATCTTACTGACGCATCAAAAGAGTTGTATATTCTTTTCAGATAAGGAAACGCAAAATCCTGAAAATCCTGCTCTCCGCAAAAACCCACAATATCATCCAAAATCAATATGCCGTCAATGGTATCAAATTCCTGTTTCTGCAATCGCAACCATTTAATAACATATTCAGTAATGGTTTCTAACAATTTATGAACTTTGTCAATATCAGTACGCAAAGCTATCAAAAATTCTGTTGTTCCCATCAGAAAAGATGCAATATTAAGCGGTCCACGCGCTACAGCAAATCTGATTTTGTGTCCTAATTTCTCAATATTCTTTCTGTTTATACGCAGCCTGTTAATAATAAACGGAGCTAATCCATCCTTTTCCGGGTTCGGAACGGCCAATTGGTCAATATCGTCTGCGGAATAGATAACTTTGTCTGCGTGCGGAAATTCATTCCTCGGAAAACTACACTTGGCACCAAACGCCGATGGTTCAGTACACATGCCATATTCAGCCCAAAAGCCTGGCAGGAATATCACATCCGGAAAGGTTTCGACCACTTTTTTGTTAGATTCAAACCAAAGCTCATCATTTGTAAAATAATCTAAAATTGAAATTCCAAACCAACCCGGTAACCAGGGACTATCAATGATGAAACCGACAGGGACCCCGGAATCAGCTTTACCGGCAATAGCATTCTGAGCTTGCTGCCATTGATGATCATTCATTTATTTATGCCCTTGTTCCAAAATCCGATACAAAAACCTTCGTCAAGATATCGCAAGATACGAGCTATATAGAAAAAGTCGTGAAATGATACAAAGCAAACTTTATATAAAAAAGCAAAACAGTAAATCTTGCTTGTCGAAAAGCACTGCCAAACAACAAGCAAATTACTTCCATTATAGCTTGGTATATAGACATCCAGCCAGCTTCGCAAAAACTCAAAGCTGGCTGGATTTATACTTAAGTTCTTAAGCTAATTTACAGCTTTCTTGCTTGCTGAAAACCGTTCCCAGTTTTCTGAAGATATTATCCAGAACCGGTTCAATCTAAATATTGATGTGGGCAATTCCGTACGGCATCCGCTCCGGACGGGAAAGCATCTCATTAGCCTCGTCATCGTTTTTGAATCTCTCGTTGACCGGATCCCAATACAGCTTACGCTCCAAGTGCATTGCAATCTGTTTGAGGATACAAGCACTAGTCGAACGGTGAGCCAGTTCGGCATTAGTCGCACCAGGACGACGGCTGCGAACACTCTGCAGCCAGTCTTTGTGGATTTCCGGGCTCTCATAAAGGTGAAGGTCATTGGGCCCGATTTTGGTCCGGAGAATATCAGGGTCGCTGGCCTGTAAAGTCTCGTCATCAGCATCATCGCCAATCGGATCATCGGCTGTGGCCCTCGCCTGGCCGCGAGATACAAATATCCAGCCGTCCTCGCCCTCAAAGCGAATACCATTGGGATGTTTGTTGCTAACATGCATAGTGACACCATTGGCATATTTACTGCGAACATCATAAGGACCGTGTACAGTCCACAGGCCCGATTCCGGGAATTCAGCTGTACCTTCAATCTCAATTGGCCCAGTATATTCTGTTCCCATTCCCCAATGAGCAATATCAATATGGTGTGAGCCCCATCCTGTAATCATGCCTGCACAATATTCTTCGATGCGCAGCCAACCCGGCCTTGAAAAGTCGTCCTGCGGGTGGACACGCCTTTCATTATAAGGAGCCACAGGAGTATAACCAAGCCACATGTCATAGTCCAGATTGTCGGGAACGGGCTCTTCCGGCCAATCCTCACCAGATGGATCTGTCGGCAACCCCACCTTAACATTCTTTAGTTTACCGATGGCGCCATTTCTAACCAGTTCGCAGACAAACTTAAATTGAGGCCATGGATCCGATGCACGCTGCTGTGTTCCGATCTGGAAGATTCGACCTGTTCGATTAATCGTGTCACTTATGGCACGGCTGTGTTCATGTGTTACCGCAGCGGGCTTTTGTACAAATATATCTTTGCCAAGCATTGCACATTCAACCACTTGCCGAGCATGCCAATGGTCGGGAGTCGAGATCACGACAGCATCAACGTCATCACGACGAATCATTTCACGATAGTCCTGGTAAAACTTGACATCGATATAGTTGGAGTTGCCCATTTCCCTTTCATAATAGTTTTCTATCCATTCTTTTCCGATGTTACCGCGTTTTGTATCCACATCGGCGATAGCCACAAATCGGCACATATCGTGATGGCGGATTGTTTCGCGGACATCAGTCTGACCATAACGTCCGTAACCGATCTGCGCAATGTTGATTTTATCGTTCGCGGATGCCTTGGCTGCAGCCGTTGAAGAAAGAATCGTCGGCAATCCAAACAAACCCGTAGTCGCTGCTAAAGAACCTTTCAAAAAATCTCTACGCTTCATAACAAACTCCTTAATCATTTTTTGTGAATTAAACTACTTAGTTGCTCCGCAATTTTCTCATATTCCGATTAAATGGCGGAATAAAACTCTTGCCTTCCAGCTCATGACTGTTAGGAAACAGAATGTTCGGTTTTTGCTTCGAAGAAATGCCCTCCGAAGCAGCCAGCGATTTTTGCGCACATAATGAGCTGCCCATAGCAAATGCGCCGGTAAGGGCAGCTGTCTGATGAAGAAAATCTCGTCGTGAAAACAGTTCTTTTTGCATAAAATGATTAATCCATTACGTCCAGTGCCCAGCGAATACCGCCTTCGATATGCTTGATGAAATTTTCATCCTGATAATGTTCGATGCTATGGCCCAAAGCGGTGTACCATTGACGCCCGCCGTCAAATTCCTGGTACCATGCCAGCGGAAAATAATCACCAAATACTCTACCCGGATAGTCATCTTTGCGATCACATTCCACTGTACGCAAGTCGCCGGCTAAAACTACATTTATGCCGGGATTCATTTCATTCATTACATAAAACTCATCTTCCCATGTCCATGTCTCCGGCAGATGAGCAGTAGAGGGATGTTTTTTATCGATTACCTCAATTTCGAATTCCTGGAAAGGGGGATGGTAGGCGAACTTGCCGCCGAGGTTGGCCCAAAACCACGGCCAATTACGCTCAGATCCACAGGCAGAATGAATGCCGACAAAAGCTCCACCGTTGCGGATATACGACTGAAAAACTTCTCGCTGCTGGTCATTGTCAAAAGCGTCATTATTTGTATTAGAAAAAACTATTACGTCAAATTCAGCTATCTTATCGGCGTCGTCAAAGATGGATGAATCATCAATATCAGTGGCTTTGTATGTCCAACCATTATCGCGGCAAATGCTTTTGATGGCTTCGACACTTGCAGGTATGTTATCATGGACATACCCTTCGCTGTTGCGTGTATAAATCAAAACGTGTTCTCCGCCCAGGCTAACCTGACCAAGTAGCATCAATATAGCTGCGCCTACAATTGTTACATTCATCCAGTTTTTCATTGTTCCACCCTGCATTGAAGATAATACATTTTAACTGCCATACTGTAGCTTAAACCACATAAGCTATCTATATCCTACATATAAATTGCCGTTCATGTCAAGAGAAATCACTCCCCCCTGAAACATTTCTAAATACCTATTACCCACAAATTCTCGACAATGACAATCAAGTTAAGCTTCGCAATTAAGCTTGCTATCTGGTGCTGACTTTTTCTACCCAGCAATTGACTACACCTGCTCTCCCAAAGTTGCCGTAACTAAGCATCTCTTGCATTCGAAGTTCAAATAGACATCTCCTGTAATCCATCAGAAAGACTATTTACATTGCCATTATCATAGAATAAACCACGCCCATAAAAACCACTTTGCGCAAAAATATAACCAGTTTACGCAAGCGAAGTATCTTAATGGAAAAGATCTCTGAGCATCAGCAATACGATAACAGAAACACCGATGCCAACGAACCAAGTTTATAGCCTCAAAATCGCTCTTACCATAGTAAACTAACACTCTTGGGTGCCTGGCTGGCGGCGCTGCGGTTCATGCCACAGAACTATCTTCTTATAGTATAGACAGATTCAAAGTTAAAAACAGACTTGCATAATCTGGAGTATAATGATAGTATAGATTTTATCTGCTGGCAGGTGCACAGCAATTGGATTAATAGGGATAAGTGCAAAAGCTAGTTTAAGAATCGAAACTAACTGGTTATTGCTGCCAGAATTAGAAAATGACTGTAATTTCTGGATGATGAATAGCTGATACCAAAAAAGCCGGAAAATTTACTTGCAATATCATGAGCATTTATCGTATATAATCTTATAGCATTGAAAGAGTCAAACTAATCCATTCCATGATGATGAGGCTATACTAAAACTATGAAAATAACGCGAAGGACATTTCTCAAAGCCGCAGCAGCTACTCCGTTAATTACACCCTCTGCAACTTGGGCAGGCTCGACAGCGGCAAATAGCCGTATTACTGTCGGCCTTATAGGTATGGGAAGAATGAGTCAAAGCCTTTTGAATCATTTTCTTTTTCGGACTCAGGTTCTGGCAGTCTGTGATGTAGATAAAACACGCCGTGATCATGCCAAAAAAACAGTCAATGATTTTTACACTAACAACAAGAACCTTGGAAAGCCAGATTGTAAGGCATATTTGAATTACGAGGATATGCTGGCTCGTGAAGATATTGATACGGTTATTATTATCACTCCGGACCATTGGCATGCCCTCATGACTCAGGATGCAGTCCGAGCAGGCAAGGATGTTTATTGCGAGAAGCCTCTGACACATAGTATTGCTGAGACGGTAGATGTTATGGATGAAGTAGCCAAACATGACCGTATTTTGCAGACCGGCTCACAGCAACGGTCAGGTCGTGAATTCCGAGTATCTTGCGAACTGGCTAGAAATGGAGCTATCGGTGAAATTGAGCGTATCGAATGTGCCTTCGGCGGCGGGCCAGTTCCCTGCGACCTGCCCGAAGAACCCATGGAACCCGGATTGGACTGGAATCTTTGGCTCGGGCCGGCACCTATGCGGCCTTATAACTCAGAATTGAGCCCTCGAGGAATACATGAGCACTTCCCACATTGGCGGCGTTTTATTGAATATGGCGGTGGCTCAGTTGCTGATTGGGGAGCGCACCATATAGATATCGCCCATTGGGCGATGGGAATGGATGACAGCGGCCCTGTTGAAATTTTACCACCCGAGAACAAAGATGCAAGTCACGGGGTGCGTCTGAAATATGCTAATGGTGTTGAAGTTATACACACAGGAGATGGCTTTGGCGTGCATATGTTTGGCACAGAGGGCGAAATCATGGTTGATCGAGGCAAATTCTGGTTTATCCGCGAAGGAGAAACAGTTGCCAAATTTACCCAGCGTGAAGATGGAGGATCGCTGCGTCATAGTTTGGTGAAGGCTGAGAGTGAATTCCTGGAAGACCCAGAGGTTCGTTTGCATCGAGTCGATGACACTCATGTTGATGATTTTCTCAGGTCAGTGGAATCACGAAAGACACCAATTGCAAATGAGCAGGCCGGAGGCCGAACCGCGATTGCCTGTCATTTAATAAATCTGGCATATCTTCATCGCGAACCCATGAAGTGGGATCCAGACAAATTGACATTTGCCGAAAATACAGGCAATTCTGACTGGCTGGTTGGCAATCGGCGTGATTATCATAGCTATGAAGGATAAGCCAGGTATTTAGAGCCTATCCAATGGTCGTAAATATATAATAGGCAAGAGGTTATTACAAAGATACTTTATTAAAGCGGCCAGTTTTGCCTTACAACTGCCAAAAACGATGTGCTATACTTTGTTTAATCAGGGCAAATAATTATAATTCTCGTTATTTGTAATGCGCGGGTTTACTGGGCAGCAGCTATCTGTCAATTTTGAACTTCTGAATCACTTTTAACAGGAAAAACCGCCAGGCAATATCAGCTTTAACACATGCCGCTAAACTGCCTGACGGTCCAATCCCGAATTATATAACTTTAGAGCGTAGGTTCCCAGCCTGACTTATATTCTCTGGTCCAAAGCCGTTGTGCACGCAAATTATTCACAATCCGCCCGTTTTGAGGATTACACTCAACTACCGTATTCGTCTGCTGAGCGATATTGCTCAAAAGCAACGGAAGAATACTCTTGTATCCCTCGTCAATAGGTGAATTAAGCTTTGACTTTCCAGCCACGCTGTTGACGAAATTAGGCGCATGATAATCGGCTACGCCCGGGTCCACTGTGTCGGTGTCATCCACTTCCACATCGTCTCGCCCTACATTTTTGACGCTCTTATTATCCTGGTCATAAACTTCGTATGAATTTGTCAGGTAAATAATAGTTCCTTCTGTTCCATAGATGCGTACGCCGCGTCCTCTGCCTTCGATATGGCGGTTATTGCAGCTTCGGCCCTCCCAGACTATAGCCTTTCCTTCTTCATACTCGATGTTTACTGTCTGGGTATCAGGGAACTCCCAGTCATCGACACCGACATGGTGCCAGCGCCCACCAAAACTGGCAACTCTGGTTGGAAAATCCACACCAAGCGCCCATCTTGCCACATCCACTTCATGTGTTCCGTTATTCAGAGTCTCACCTGTGCCCCAGCGATAGAACCAGTGCCAGTTATACGGGTGCACATTACTGCGATAATCAGTCCGTGGTGCGGGGCCCTGCCATAATTCCCAGTCCAGGTAGTCAGGCACCGGAATTACTTCGCCAAAGCCGATCGGGCCGCGTTTGTTGGCATACCAGGTTTTTGCCATGTAAACATTACCTATAAGGCCATCGCGAATTTCCCTCATCATCTGCCGAGTTATATCACTCGACCGTCGCTGATTACCCAACTGCACTAACTTGCCATACTTCTTTTGGGCAGCTACCAGCAGTTCACCCTCAGCTGGATTGTGCGCGCCTGGCTTTTCTAAATAAACATGCTTGCCAGCCTTAAGCGCCATAATAGCCATGGGCGTATGCCAGTGCTCTGGAGTGGCAATAACTATCGCATCAACATCTTTATCGTCAAGTGCTCTGCGGAAATCTTTGATCTCTTCAGGCCGACTGCCCTGAGCCTCCTCGGCAACGTCCGCAGCACGCTCAAGATATCGCTGGTCAACATCAACTACATACTTGACTTTACAATTACCAATATTGGCAAACTGGTCCGTCAACTGTCTGCCACGGCTGCGGATACCGACGGTAGCTACAACAACAGTATCATTCGCCGAAGCTTTGGCAACTGATGGCATTCTAAGCCCGGCTAAACCAAAACCTAACCCCGCAATTGTGCCCTTTTTCAAGAAATCTCTTCGATCAATGTTCATGACAAATCTCCTATTCAATTAAAACTTGGTTTATCGGGCCATTTCAAGTGCGCTGGTGGTGATGTAGTACTTTGTAATCATATTAGGGACTTCCCAGTCAGGCATTTGGCCTTGCTCGAGAAAGCCTAAATATTTTTCCGTAACTTTGCCAAAATGCGCTTCGTGCCCTATTCGGTACTCGTCAGGGATATATATATGCCACTGATCGTCCTGGCGATTCAGGCTTACGCCTGGGTAAATTTGTCCAATTTCTGCAATTGCTGATTCCAATGCAGATTCAAGTTCATCAGGATCGGTGCCGTCGGCAGGCCTGACATACAACTCAGCTTTATAATCCTGCTCGGCGCCCTGTAGAATCACAAGGTCAGACTTGCTGCCACGCATCAGGCAGTAATGAGTGTCGTCGCCGCCTGGCGGTGCTTCATAGTCCCAGACAACCTCGACACGGACATGAACGTCATTAAGCGTGTAGTCTATCCTGCCATTGGCATAGCAGGGCAGTTTGCCGTCTTCGTTAAGCTGAGCCTTCAGATAGTCCGGAAATTCATCAGCCTGGGTGACCCGCTGAAATTGTTCAAGGCTAATCAAAGTCGGCCAGCGTTCGGCTGAGAGCATTTCCACATCTGTTTTATAGTCAATTATTTCGTCGGGAAAGCCCTTCCACTGAGACTGATCTACCAGGTGTGTGGTAACATCAACGATGCCCTCGCCCTGCTGGGTGGTATCAAAGTACCACTCCGGCCGAACCAGAGGATTGCCCGCTACATACTTAAAGAAATGGTGAACACTTTCAAGCACAATGGATGGCTCTTGAGGGCTGCCGGTGCGTAATTCGCCGAAAACTTCCGGCATTTGAGAGAGCTTACGCTGCAAAATGCTATTAATCTGATACCGCTCGGTCATTATATCATACAACATCAGGTCTTTTTCTTCTGCTTCGGCAAAGGCCTCTTTGAGCAGTTCAAAACCGGCCCTGTCTATACACATAGGCTTATCGGAGTAAACATGATAACCTGCGTCAACAAAGGACTTGATATACTCGGTTTTTTTACGGTTGTTGCCTGCCAGCATAACCATATCGCCCTTTCTTTCAGAAAGAGCCTTATCGAGATAGTCATCGCCGCGATAGACTTGCGGGTCCCAGTTGGTAGGGTCGGTTTCTCGGGTGTTAAACTGTTCGATGTTAGCCAGATAAGCATCAACCTCAGAGCCGTCCGGAGCATAAACATATGTCCGGGGATTCAATTGAGGGTACATCTGCTTTTGTATAAGGGCTGCGTGAAAATGCCCCGGAGCAACCGTCATAAGAGTCACAGAGTGTTCATATTCCGCTTCCTGATCGAAAGATGCGCAAGAGCCAATAAATAATATTAAACCAATCAAAACCATCGTGGTAAGCAGTGTTCTCATTGTAAAATCCTTTCTCTAAATTAACTATACAATAGAATCGTTAATTCTCAATCAAATTAAGCATATCAGGCAGCCACATGGAAAGAGGCTCCCAGTAGGTGATTACCATCAAAGAAACAATCATCGCCACAAAAAACGGCAACATAGAAGGTATAACCTTGGCAATGCTGGTCTTGCCGATACCGCAGCCTATAAACAAGCATGTTCCAACTGGAGGAGTGCAAATTCCGATGCACAAATTAGCTATCAGCATAATGCCAAAATGGATAGGATGCATGCCCAGCTCCATTACCACAGGCAGGAAAATAGGCGTAAAGATCAGCACCGCAGGAGTCATATCCATAAATGTGCCGACTGCAAGAAGCAGAAAATTAATAATTATAAAAATAACAATCGGATTCGATGAAATGTTCAGCATCATCTCGCTGACTGCCTGGGGTATATTCTGGTATGCCATTATCCAGCTCATCGCGGTACTGGTACCGACAAGCAGCATGACAATAGATGTCGTTATGCCTGCCTGTAGCAGTATCTTGGGCAGCCGGGAGACCTTTACCTCGCGGTAAAAGCATACTGTCAAAAGAAGAGCATATGCAACAGCAACAGCAGAGGCCTCTGTAGGTGAGAAAATGCCGGCTAAAATACCGCCTATAACAATTATTATCAGAAGCAGGCTCGGCAAAGCATGGAAAAAAGTTGTAACTATCCGAGCCAGAGATGTCTTATGAGGAATCCCATAGCCGCGTATGTTGCTTATGATGCCGCAGACGATCATAATCGCCAAGCCTACGAGAATCCCCGGAAACACACCTGCCATGAACATAGCAGCTACAGATACATTGCCTGCTACCACGGCATAAACTATCATAACATTGCTTGGCGGAACAAGAAGCCCGGTCGTAGCAGCAGTAGTCGTAACAGCTACATTGAACGCCCGTGAATAGCCCTGCTTATTCATCTCCGGAACCATGAAACTGCCCACCGAAGATACCGCTGCAGCAGCTGAACCGGATATTGAGCCGAACATCATGCATGTAAGAGTATTGACATAACTCAAACCGCCGGTTGCCCAGCCAACGACGGAACTGGCGAAATTAATCAGCCGACGAGCCATGCCGCCCTCGCCCATTAAAATACCAGCTAATATGAAAAAAGGAATAGCCAGCAAAGGAAAGCTGGCAATGCCAGATGCCATACGCTGGGCTACAGTGTAACTGCTGGGTATGTCGCCGAGTGAGAGAATCGTCAAAAATGTCGATATCCCGATACAAACCGCTATAGGCACTTTAATCAGCAGCAATAATACAAAGCTGACCGCAAGAATTAAAACCTGTATTCCCACTTACCTGTCCTCCATTTTGACTGTGTCAGGCCGAGAGTGCTCTTGAGAAACAATGTCATCGCTGGCGGACTGCTCGGCGTGTTTGCCAAAGATTATTTCTACTATGTTTTCAGCACAAAATAACAAAATAAATACACCGCTTACAGGGACAGCCAGATACATATACCCCGCCTTGATCTGTAAAGCAGGCAAAATTACATTGGCACTGAATGTCGCACTGACAAGCCAATACCCGCCAACGATTAAAACGACTATCGCAAACAACCCAACAATGGCATTTACAGCTATCTCTGCGACCTTCTGAGCCTCTGGGTGCAGCTTGTTGACAAAATAATCAACACCCAAATGAGACTTGGCGCCATAAGCAACCGCAGCACCAAGCAAAGAAACCCACATAAGAAGATTGATTGCTACCTCTTCTGTCCACTGACTTTGACCGCGCGGCAAAAACCACCATGGCTCATAACCCATGTCATAAAGCCTTACCACAAGGCCCCCGCTGGCGCGAGATATGACTCCCCAGAGAACATCGAGAAACAACACAGCAAACAATATAATAACCACCATTTCAAGCAATTTGACAAGAGCGGCTTTTAACTGGACCAGTATGCGTAAAACCATCAATCTATTTCCCTGAATTTTTCTACAAGTTCCCCAATACGCGTGCCCTCATAACGCTCAAGCAAAGGAGAAACAGCCTCTGCAAATGCTGACTGGTCAGGATAGTGAACCTCTACACCCCGCTGCTTGACCGCTTCAAGAGAACTCTCCGTCTCCTGACGCCAAAGCTCACGCTGATACTCCGCAGATTCATCAGCAGCTGCCTGAAGCCAGGCTTGAACCTCAAGAGGAAGAGATTCCCAGATGTCTGAGTTGATCAACAGAATATCTGGTATACGACTGTGCTCATTCATCGAAAATTGCTTGCAGACCTCGTAATGACGGCTGGTGTAAAAACTTGGAGGATTGTTCTCAGCACCGTCGACAACTCCCTGTTGAAGTGAAGTATAAAGCTCTCCCCAGCTGATAGGTGTAGGCTCGCCGCCCATTACTCGAATCATGTCCATCGAGGTACGGCTTTCCATCACCCGTATCTTCTTGCCCCGCAAATCAGCAGGCTCAAGAATAGGACTGTCAACAGTGTAAAAGTTCCTGCTGCCGGAATCATAATAACACAAGCCGCGAAAGCTATCATCGTCCTCAAGCTTGAGAAGCTCCTGACCCAAAGGCGAGTTCAATACATTCCAGAAATGATCATGGTCACGGAAAATGTAAGGCAAACTAAAAACAGCCATCTCCGGAATGAAACTCTCAAGTGCAGCTGCCGAAACCTTAGTTATGGCAAGAGCGCCGCGCGAGAGCTGCTCGACATTGTCACGCTCAGAACCCAGAACACCACCCGGTATGATCTGAATCTGGGCAGTGCCGTCGGATTTTTCCTCCAGCCGGTCTGCCATATAAACCATGCCAAGATGAACAGGATGAGAGGCGTCAAGGCCGTGAGCCAACCTCAAAACAGTTGTATCAAGGCCGGCTGCGCCATAGCCGCTTACATAAACCGTGAAACCGAAAACAGCGACAATCAGCCCCAAAACAAAACCAACAACCATAAATGAAACATCTCGATTCTTCATAATCATCCATCAAATTAAATTTCTTAAGATATTTAAACTAACTACTTCGAAAGATTTTTCGTTAATTCTTTACACCCAGAAGCATAATTCAGCCAGTATCGACTCAAATCTATAAGGTTCAAATGTTGATTGGTGTCTTTTGTAATACCTGAATTTTGCAGGAAAAACCTGCCTTCAATGGTAAAATGTTTTAAAGCTGTAGGGAACCACCTTTTTGATGCTTTTTACCATACAGGAGGTAACCCAAATGGCTACAAAAAAGTTTAATCGAAAATCGGCAAAAAATCAAGCTCCCCGAGTAGGACTCGAACCTACAACCTAGCGGTTAACAGCCGCTCGCTCTACCAATTGAGCTATCGGGGAATCAGCCTGTCCAACTGATAAGATTTTTCATTATCGCAATTCCGGCGGGATTGTCAAGCGGTACAATTGCTTTTGGCCGGAAAAAATGCCGAATTTCACTTTTTCCCCTGCCCCCAGCCTCAAAATTCGCTAAATCCACCGCCGGCCAGTGCGGACAGGCAACGACGGCAAATCTTCCGCAAAAGAGACGCAAAGCCGTTTACAATCGCCCCTGCGACGGTTAAAATAACAGCTCAATCAGATAAGGAGCAGATATGGCGTTTCGATTCTTGCAGGTGTTTATTCCACAGGATTTGCAGACTCAGCCAGAGAAACTGCTGGAAGGCTATGAAATACTCGGAACCTGGCGAGACGATGTTTCGCAAAGCCGTGTCGTACTTCACCTTCTGGTTTCCGCCGAGGAGACCGAGCCTATTATGGACAAGCTGGAACAGGCGTACCAAAACACCCCCGGATTTCAGGTTGTGCTGACCCCTGTCGAGGCTGTGCTGCCCCGGCCAAAAGTTGAGCAAAAGCAAGACGAACAATCCGCCGCGGGAAAAACAGAAGAAAAACCGAAAGAAACCGCTCGAATCAGCAGGGAAGAGCTTTACCACGACATTTTAGAGAACATTAACATCACCCGCGTATTCGTCGCTATGACCATACTTTCGGCTGTAGTGGCCGCCATAGGCCTGATGCGCAACGAAACAGCGGTCATTGTCGGCGCGATGGTCATTGCTCCTGTTCTCGGTCCGAACATAGCGATGTCACTGGCGACGACTCTTGGCGATAGCGACCTTTTACGCCGCTCGTTTACTACGAATTTTACGGGCATTGCTCTGACGATTCTGTTTTCTATTTTTCTGGGTATGGCTTTGGATTTTGACCCGTCAGTTCCCGCGATTGCCTCACGAACGAATTTTAGTATTGCTGATCTGGCGCTTGCTCTGGCGGCTGGCTCTGCCGGTGCGCTGGCTTTTACATGCGGGCTGTCCGGGCCTGTTATCGGGGTTATGGTTGCGGTGGCGCTTGTTCCGCCTTTGGTAACATTCGGTATGCTGCTCGGGGCCGGATATGTCGGCCTAGCTTTGGGGGCGTTGGTTCTGGCAGGTGCGAACATAATATGCATAAATCTTGCCGGGGTGGTAACATTTTTGGTTCAGGGTGTCAGGCCTCGAACATGGTGGCAACAGAATCAGGCCAGAAAGGCCACGCGAATCGCCGTTACAGCCTGGTGCTTGCTGTTGGCTGCTCTTGTGATTATTATAATTTTTACACAAACTTAATGCTTACAGGTGATCAATTGAATGTTAATTTGCCGCGGTTATATAGCGATCTGGCGTGGGTCTGGCCGCTGTGGGAGGAGCTGGACCAATACAGGCCGGACGCCGATTTTTATACCGAACTCATACGCAAATACGCTCGCGGACAGGTAAATACCCTGCTCGACCTGGGCTGCGGCGGCGGCAAGGCGGATTATCACCTCAAAGAGAATTTCAAAATTACCGGCGTGGATATCAGTCTGGCGATGCTCGAAAACGCAAGGCGACTCAACGGCGACTGTGAGTATATGCTTGGCGATGTGCGTTCGGTCAGGCTCGAGCGGGTTTTCGACGCGGTGCTGGTCAATGACGCTGTCAGCTATATGACCGACAAGGTGCAGCTTGGCCAGGTATTTGCCACGGCTCGGCGGCATCTTCGTCGAGGCGGGGTGATGATCGTCGGCGCGGACCACACAAAAGAGAGCTTTATTCAGAACGAAATCACCGTGTCCAAAGGCGGCGGAGACGGCGTGGAAATCACATTCATCGAGAATCTCTACGATGCCAACCCCGCCGACACAATCTGCGAACTTCTACTGATATTTATCATTCGCCAAAGCGGTAAGCTGCGTGTTGAGAAGGATTTACATACTTTGGGACTGTTCGAAGAGCCCGTCTGGACAGAGCAAATCCAAAACGCCGGCTTCAAGCCCCGCCGGCATCTGTTTATCACCGAAGAGGCAGGTGCAAAGCGGGAATATACCTTCTTCGCATGCGTACGGGACTGAAAATAATATGGGGCAGCGGTAATTAAGATAAATTTTACAAAAAAATATATTTTTGTGGCTATTATTTAGTTTCAGCCGTAGAATTGAATAACAGAGCTGAGGGGTAGCGCGTTTTTTTCGTTTGCCGCCCATGTTCGAGTGTGCGGGCGTGTGCCTGCGCGGAAAATTTTTCTAACTGTTTTTGGGTGGTACATTTCAATGGCAAAGAATATTTATGTAGGTAACTTGAGTTATGATGTTTCCGAGGAAGCCCTGAGTCAGCTTTTCAGCGAGTATGGCCAGGTTGACACTGCGCGGATTATCTCCGACAAAGCCACAGGGCGAAGCAAGGGATTCGGCTTTGTGGAGATGTCCTCGGAAAGCGAAGCACAGGCGGCAATTGAGGCTCTTAACGGCAAAGAAGTTGACGGCAGAGAAATCAAGGTCAACGAGGCCATGCCCAAGACTGATCGTCCTCGCGGCGGCGGTCGAGGCAGGGGCGGTTACGGCGGACGAGGCGGCGGCGGTGGAGGTCGCGGACGCGGTGGCTCTGGCGGCGGTGGCCGTGATCGCGGAAGAGGCGGACGCGGTAATTACTAACCGCAGTTAGTCCTTACTTGCAATATCAACTACTAAAGACCCTCGCAGGGTTATGCGGGGGTTTTATACTTTATGTTATCCACTTTCGCCGAATGTTGCGCAGGCTCACCATAAATAAAACTACGCAAAACGCGCAAAGGATGATTAAATTCATCCAGAACGGCATCTGGTTTTGTTGGGCGAATCCGGCGTGAAGGATGTCTGCGCCGTAGGTAAGCGGCAGTGCATATGACAGAGGTCTGAGCAAACTCGGCAAATCGGCTATTGGGAAAAACAGCCCGCACAAAAATATCATCGGGAACCGGAAGAAGTTGGAAAATGTCTGCGCCTCGAAAACTTCGCTTACCGAAACCGCGATGAACAAGCCGATAAATGTCGAAGCTATCGCTATCAGAACTATGGCAGGGATAACCACAAGCCAGGCAACCGACGACAAGTCCGTCAAAAAGGCGGCCATTATGATAGGGACAAACGCGTTGGCGATACCGAAAAGGATTGCTCCTGCTGTCTTGGCGAGCATAAGCACCTGAAGCGGTATCGGGGCGAGCAGCAGCCTTTCAAACGACCGTGCTTTTTTCTCAAAAGTTACAGTCACGGCAAGCATACTGGTTGTGCCAAAAAGGATACTGATAGCCACCACGCCCGGCAACAGACCGGCGATGCTGTCCAGACCCTGGCCGGATCTGATAAAAAACATCCCCGTCCAGGCCAGCGGAAATATCAGCCCCCAGCTTATATTGGGCGGCTTGAGATAGTAGGCGCGCATATCCTTGTCTAAAATGTTCCAGAACGCTATCCACTTTTTCATCTTTGTGTCTCCGCTTTTTCTTTCTCCCGCGTCATCAACTCGGCCTCTATTCCTGTAATCTCGACGAACACCTGCTCCAGTGTGGGGCGAGCTTTTCGGGCTTCGCCGACTTCCAGCCCCTGGCTTTCGAAAAATTGAATCAGCGGACCTATATTGACGGGTTTATCAGCGGTAAACCGGAATCGGCTGCGACTGAGGCTCTCTACCTCAAGCTCGTCAAAGCGATCGTTGAGCTTATCGCTTATGTCTTCGGTGCTGCTGTTGAGCGTAAGTTCAATTATATGCCTGCCGTGAACACTGCGGAGAAGATTTTCCGTGCGGTCGATGTGTGCGATCTTTCCGTTTACGATGAAGGCTATCCTTTCGCAGAGCCGCTGGGCCTCTTCAATGTAATGTGTGGTAAGAAAAACGGTCGTTCCTTGCCGATTCAAATCCAGTATGAGCTGGCGTATCTGCCTTGCGCTTGCCACATCTATGCCTGTGGTAGGTTCATCGAGGAAAAGGATTTTCGGCTGGTGTATGATAGCTGAGGCAATTGTGAGCTTGCGTTTCATCCCTTTTGAATAGCCGGAGAACTTGCGGTCAGCGGCATCGGTCAAGCCGAATATGTTCAGCAGGTGCCGGGCTTTGTCCTGTCTGGTTTTTTTAGAAAGTCCGTAAAGCGCTGCGCAAAAACAAAGATTCTCAAATCCGGTCAGCTCGGGATAAAGATTACTCTGGTCTGCAACCACTCCCATCAGATGCTGAGCGGCCTTTGCATTTTCCGCACAGTCGATACCGGCAATGGATACACTGCCCCTCTCGGGTCGCATCAGTCCTGTCAGGATATTTATAGTCGTAGTTTTGCCTGCTCCGTTTGGGCCGAGAAACCCGAATATCCGGCCTTGAGGGACATCAAAGTCAACCCCGTCCAGAGCCGTAACCTTGCCGAAGCTTTTCCCAAGTCCCCTGACGCTGATTATCGGCTCGGCAGAATCAGTCGGCATCGCTGTTTTTGTTTTCATCTGTGCAGGGATGAGCCTGATCACTGCCGTGACATTCTCGAATCTGCTCTGGTGAGCATTTTTCGGGTGCGTCTTTCAGGTTTTCCGGCTTCTGGCATTTTTTTGCTTTTTCGCAACACATTTTAACGCTCCTTTACATTGAGTGGTTTTGCCGCTTATCTCGAGTAATTCATTGATTTGCTTTTTCCAGCGGCGTATCGTTTCTTCATTCAGGCGGTAATGCACATAATAACCTCGTTTTTCATCAATCACGAGGCCGGCGTCTCGCATAATCCGAAGATGCTGTGAAACCGCACCCTGTGTGATGCTCAGCCTTATCGCAATTGCATTTACACACAGAGGCTGTTTCTTAAGCAAATCCACAATCCGCAGCCGAGTAGCAACAGAGAGGACTTTTAACAGCTTTGCGAGTTTTTCAGCGCGTTTATTCATTTTAGTTTCCGCTAATATACTAATATAATAAGCAAGCCCCCTACCACTGTCAAGCATTTATGAAAAATAATTATCTTGGCCTTTAAATACTCAAAGTCTGGCTTACAACCCCAGCATCAGGCTGACCGTTGTAAAGTATATCAGCAGGCCGGTAATATCGACCATCGTCGTAAGCGCCGGAGAGGCCACCACCGCAGGGTCTTTCTTAAACGCCGCGGCGATAAGAGGCAGTATCGCCCCTATCAGCGTCGCCGAGATAACCTGCAAACCAAGCGCCACCGAAACGGCCAGCCCGACATCCCAGACAGTATAATCTTCCGGCATTGGCTCTGCTCCGGCAAAAAGAAACAGCCTGCTGAAAGCCAGTATCGCCATCAAAACTGCCAGCGGCAGTGAAACAAGCAGCTCTTTGAACAAGACCCTGAAAACATCACTTACATGGATTTCCTGCAAAGCCAGAGCACGGATGACCAATGTTGCGGACTGGCTGCCGGTGTTGCCTCCGGTATCGGCAAGCATCGGCATAAAAGTCGCCAGAACCGCGAACTGAACCAGGACATCCTCGAACCGCTGAACAATAAAACCCGAAGCAAATCCAAAAATACCGAGAATGAAAATCCAGCCGGAACGCTTTTTGAAATGCTCCCAGGGGGATACCCTCAAATATCCCATCGCCTCATGATGGCCGCGGATAGCCATCAGCTTTTCGATATCCTCGGTCTGCTCCTGACGGATAATATCAATGGCGTCGTCGTGCGTGACAATACCCAGCAGGACATTGTTATCATCGACAACGGGAATGGCAATAAGGTCGAATTTGTCTATTTTATACGCGACAGTTTCCTGGTCATCCTTGATATTGGCGTAAATTACATCGGTGTGCATTACATCCTGGACGCGCAGATGAGGACGAGCGATGATAAGATCTTTGAGCGAGACAAAACCGACAAGCTTGCGGTTTTCGTCAATGACATAAATATAATAAACCGTCTCTTTCTCCGGAGCCTGGACGCGAATCTGCTCCAGTGCGTCCTTTACGGGAATATCGGGCCTCAGCACGGCGTACTCGGTGCTCATAACCGCCCCTGCCGTGCCTTCTTCGTATTCGACCAGCTTGCGGATATCCTCGCGCTCAGCCTTTGCCACAAGCGGCAGAATTTCATCGGTCAGCTTTTCGTCCAGGTTTTGAACAAGGTCGGCTCGGTCGTCAGGCGGCATCTCCTCAAGCAGTGCGGCCATATTCTTGCGGGTCTGACCGGTGGCAAGCTCGACCTGATTTTCAAGCTCCAGGTGTGAGAAAATATTGGCACGCAGGTGTATGTCGAGCATCTGAAGAACGCCCCAGGCCTCGTCGGGCTCCATCTGCTCCAGCAGAACAGCTACATTTTCAGGGTGGCTGTCCCGGCAGAATTCGCGGATAGCTTTGCGGTTGTCTTTTTGGAGAAGCTCGCGCAAATCGTCTGTTTGCATCTGCTCTGTCATGCTTTGCCTCCTTAATACATCTGTGCCGAAGGCAAAACCGTTAATTACAAAGATTGCCTACCGGCCGTTAATGCTTAATATTTTCAGCACCTTTTGGTGTCTCCGTTTGGCTTTTAGCGTCTGCCAAACGGTCGCCGTCAGGTTCGGAATCTTCCATTTTCCGACAATCTCCGTTAAAGATAAAGGATGTTACTGGCATTGAAAAGTTATAAATCAGTTGGAATTGTAAGTATTGCTCGCCGCGATGACAATACCGAATTGGTCAAATCAGCAGATTTTTTTGCAGACTGCTGCTGGAAGCGCATAAAAAAACGGCCCGGCGTAAAAACCGGGCCGTTTGTTTCGTTGCCGGGCTTGAATACTTTATAAGCAGTCAACCCCGACGCGGAGGAGGGTGATGAAGTTTATTCCCTGCTCTGCTGTGGTGCTTTTTCCTACAGCAAAAGCACTGGTTATTTAGATTTCAATTTACAGTCAGCTCACCCTCGAGACTAACCACGTTTTCTTTTAATCGTTGCCAATGCGCCAAAACCGATACCAAGCAACCCAATCGTCGCCGGTTCAGGGATCGGGGTGATAGTAAAATTAGTATCACCTTCAAAATCATCTGTAAAATCGGCCCCCTGGGGGATATTGAATATCATTTGCACTGTGGTTGCCTCATCGTAACCGGGCCGGATATCACCCAGCAACGACCCGTCATCAAGAGTTACCATGCCGCTTCCAGCCAGTATCCACCCATCTGCTACACTCTGGAACGACATGTTTGTTACATTACCGGCAAGCAACAATCCGGGATTTGCTTGCGACATCTCGAAGCTACCGCCTGTAAACACAGCGTCAGCACCATTGGCACTGTCCAGTATTGTAGTGAGATTAAAATCTACACCGGACAGTGTGTCCTGCCAACCAGACTCATCTTCGATAGTGATGTTAATGGTGTCGTCTATTGACAAAGTTCCACAAAGACTCGAAAAGCAGGTCTGTACGGAACTTCCGCTAATGGACTTGATGTAGTCCGGCGGAGCGACCACCGCCTGTGCTGTGCCTACAAAGGCAAGTAAAATGATTATTACCAAAATCTTCTGTTTCATGGCTCCTCCTAACATTCTTCTAACAGTAATATTTTCAATGCAATTAAGCATTCTTCAACCTTTACTTTAGCTATTAACCTATCACAAATCGCCCGAGCAGGCAAGTAAAAAACAGAAACTATTATGCCCTTTATATACACAGGCACTATTTCACACTTCTGTTTAAGTATAATAATAACGGACATACACCAAGGCTGTCAAGGAAATTACCTGAAAATTTTAGGCTTAGTGAAAAAATTTTTGTTTATGCACATTTTTAAGCCTGATAATGGGATTTTTGCCCGTTTTTTTGCAAAAAATCTCCTAAAAAGCCCGCTCTATAGTCCGATATATTCGCGGAAAAAACGGCCCAAACTGCGAGTCTGCGGCGCTTGTCCCGAAATTGGCGGCTTTTGCCGGGTTAGAGATGCCCAAAGCAGTGGATTGTCATGCCGGACTTGATCCGGCATCTACAAAGCTGAAAATATGGTTATGTCGCAAGGGCGCGTCCATAAGGTTGGTAACGGTTATAGACCCCGCATCAAGTGCGGGGTGTGTCTACGGTTGCGGTTAAAATAGCCTCAACCAAAACCCAAAAGCGGCCTGGCCGCAAAAAGGAGACACACATGGAAATTATAGCAATGGACAGCCATAAACGCTACAGCCAAATTTGCGTTCAAAATCAGGCAGGCAAAATAATGGCCGAAAAAAGAATCGAACATCGAAAAGGAAATATAGCCGGTTTCCTCGAAAGATACAGCAGCGGCGGCAAGACTCGTTACGGCAATCTTCGCAGCGATGTTAATAATTACCTTAAATGGGCCTTCAGTGAGGCAGGTAATTCTATCGCTGTCCATCATAAGCGTATGGCTGGGCGTCATGTAAGCAAATTTTATAAGAGGATACGCGGCAAAAGCGGTCACGCCAAAGCCGTCGGCGCCGCCGGCCGGCATCTTGCCGAGGCCTGTTTCTGGATGTTAACAAAGGGTCAGGACTATCAGGATCCTTCTTTTAAGTCGGTTTCATCAACGGCGGTCTAAGCGCGACTATGTCATGAGCCTTTGAGCTCGCGGAGTGAATGCGACAGATTGCCGGAACAAACTCATGCCGCTTTTGACGGCGAAGAGATGACTTGGTTGAAACCCATAACAGTAGGCCGACAAACGATTTAAAAATATAATTGAAAAAACACACGCTTTCAGAGATGATTTTTCAGTTTAACGATTATGGGTTCTTCTAAAAATAGGTTAATTATGTGCATGTAATTGCATATTTGGTATATTGCTCATTAACAATTGAATTACGGTTATTCGGATCATTATCAA